>JGI2924J29684_1078581_pt1 | contig 70819 bp, 56 predicted proteins | sample BenlonsequencITS_FD_29684 | JGI IMG/M metagenome (IMG submission 29684)
GAGCCACAGCGCCAGGAAGACGCCCGCGGCGGCCCACGGCGCGGCGGGGGTGCGCCGGGCGAGCCTGCCGAGGCGGGGGATCACCTCTTTGCTGATCGTGAACCAGCAGGCGAGCGCGACGAGCAGCTGCGGGAGGCGCAAGACCGGCGCAGCCGTAGAAATCTGCGCCAGCCAGGAACAGACCTGGTAATACCAGGTCACCGGATTCTCCGCCACCCCGAACCAGCGGTGGTAGCTCACCATGTACCCGGCGTCGGGGGCCACGACCTCCCACGTCAGCTGGTAGCCGTCGTCAGAAGTGTTCGACCCGATCACGAGCCAGAGCGCCAGCACGCCGACGGCCACGACGTCGACGAGGCCGACCTTCCACCACCCCGGCGGCAGGAACCGCCGGTGTCGGCGCCGGTCGAGCCCGTCGAAGCGGGCGAGCGCGACGAGGGCGAGCGCAGTGGCGGCGAAGCCGAGGATCGCGGTCCAGAACCGCGCGGGGGTGGCGACCGTGTTGAACCGGGTGTCCACCACGATGTGCGCGCCGTAGTGCTCCGGCAGCCGCCCGCCCGCCTTGGCAAGGTCGAGATCGGTGAACACGCCGACGACTTGCGGGCGCAGCAGGGGGTCGGGCACTTCGTGCGCCGGATGCGGGTCGTCGGTGCCCAGAACCTGCACGACTGTGCGCTGGGAATCGGCGTGGACCTCGATGCGGCAGTTCGGGTTGTCCTGTTCGGCGCGCGGCACAACCTTGAGCGGCTGGGCGCGCACCGCGGCGGTGATGAAGTCTTTGTCCGCGGTGATGAACAAGGCGTTGACCCGGTTGTCCTTGCCGCGCGCGGGCGCCGTGGACAAGAGGTTGCCGCCCTCCTCGGGCAGGGACTTCGCGAGCGAACAGGGGACTTCGGCGCGCATCGACTCGGCGACGAAGGAGTCCAATGGCGCGGTGACGCTGCCCAACGTGCCGTTTTGCGGCCAGTCGATGGTGACGGTTTTCTGGTTCAGCGGGAGGATCGGCGAGAGGACCGCGCAGACGAAGGCGATCAGCCCCGCGACAACGGCGACGAGCCGCCACGTCGGCAGCCAGGCAGGGGGCTGCCAGCCGTGCGGGACGCGTCCGGACCACGAGTTTGTCATCAGGCGGGCTCCAGTGCTTGGCTTGGCCCTGGCCGCCACCAGCCTGGGCGAGTTTTCTCGCCGGTCGTGATGGCCGAGGGCACGGCGTTCTTCGGGATCAGCGCGTACCTTTGCGCCGAACCCCAATCCCGTCGCCAGTCGCCCGTGAGGTACGTGGGCACTGTGGTCGGGTCGAGCAGCGGCTCGACGATGCCGAGCAGTCCGCCGCCCGGATCGCCGAGCCAGCTCAGCGAAGCCGTTCCGGCGAGCCGGTGATCCGGCAGGATGCGCCATTTCGGCAATTGGGCGACGCCGTCCTGCGCGCCGAAGGGGCGCTGGCAGGGGAACTGCTCGGCGACGGCGAAGTCGAGGAACACGGGGTCTGTGGAGCCGATGAGCTGTTGCAGTGTGACGAGGTGCGGCAGCCGGGGCGGGGTCACCGCGACCCATTGGTCCTGCTGCAGGTCGTGGTCGTTGACGACGACGCGCACGAGCGTGGAGCCGGTCGGGACGGCCGAGGTCGGCAGGCGCAGATTCCGCCACGGGTAGCTCGTCTGCGGGTCGCCGGGGTCGATCGCGGGCACGGACCCGGTCGCCGCGACGCCCCCGTCGCGCCGCGCGCCGAATTCGAACGCGACGTCTTGGCCGTAGATCCCCGTCCCGTCGAGATAGGCCGACGCGATGTGCCCGGCGGCGCTCATCACGATCAGCGGGGTGTCTTTGCTGATCGGGCCGAGTTCGTACCAGCCGCTCACGAGGCGGGCTTCGCCGGTGTTGTAGCCGTAGCTGCCGAGCACGGGCGTGTCCTGCGCGAGGCCGAAGGGCAGCGAAAGGGTGTGGGTGCTCTGGCTGTAGCCTGCGCTTGTGCCCGCCTCTTGGCCGTCCACGGGCACCGGTTCGGAACCGGAGTGGTTGACGTGCGCGATGCCTGGCGGCGTGCCGTCGCCGAGCGCGGCCGCCTCCTCGGGCAGCCCGGTCGCGGTGAAGCCGACGGACTGGACGGCGCCGAGCGCGCTCTTGGGGTCCATGCCGTCCGCGGGCCGCAAGAACCCCGCGTTCGGGTCGGCCTCCGCGAGCACCGCGTCGGCGAGGCCGCACCCGCCGGCCGCGGCGCGGACATTGCCAAGGGCCAGGCTGTACGCGGGGTACCGGCTGTAGGCCGCTGCGGCGAAGTCCACGAATTCGATTGCGACCAGGCCCAGGCTGATCCACAGGATCGGGCCCTGCGCGAGACGATGCCGAGCCTTGCGCCACCTGGTTTCGGTTTGGCCGGGCTTGGGCGCTGGCGCGTAGTCCCTGCGCAGGTAGAGGAATCCGGCGATGGCTCCGAACAGGAGGAAGCCGAGCAGCAGCAGCGAGCTCACCGCGTGCGTGCCCAGGACGGGGCGCGCGAAGAAGGAGGGGATGCTGAAGGATTGGACCCAGAACCAGCCGTTCTTCCCTGCCGCCGTGAGCGCCGCCAAGAAGAACGCGGCAGAGGCGACTAAAGCGGAAACGAAAGAGCTGCGTTTGGCGTAGTGCGCCGCGAGCGCGGTCGCCGACGCGGCAAGCGCGGCCCCGAACCCGGCGAACACCCCGAAGTGCTCGGGCCATTTGTACGGCACGAAGCTCAGCAGCAGCATGGTGAGGAACGTCGCGGAGACGATCCGCCACGCGGAGCCCTGACGGACACCGGCGATCCGGCGCAGCGAGAGCGCGAACACGACCACGCCGAGGCACAGCAGCATGGCGAGCAGCGGCCAACGCCTCGCGATGGACCCTTCCGGGCTGTAGTTGAGCAGCGAGTTCCAGCGCAGGAACTCCTGCGCCCAACTGTTGGTCGTGTCCACGGCGTAGCGCAGGCGGACCGCTTCGAGGACCCCGGCGAAGGTCTGCTGGGCGAAGACCACCGACAGCACTGCCAGCCCGGAGGCCAGCAGCACAACCAGGTCGGCGAGTTTGAACGGGCGCAGTTTGCGCAGGACGGCAGGTGTCGCGGCGAGCAGCGCCGCCGTCGCCGCGACCCCTTGCGGCGCGAGGGCCTGTGTGAACGCGGCGACCAGCACCGCCAGCGCCGCGAGCGCAACAACACGGCCCCGGCTCGTGATGGCCGCCTCGGCCAGGCACCAGGTGCTTGTCGCGCCCAAGACGATGAGCGCCTCCGGGCGCAGGCCCGAGCAAAACGGCAGCCAGAACGCGAGCAACGCCGCCGCTGCGGCGGGAAGCGCCAACGCGTGGCGGGCAACAGCGCGCCCCAGCCTCGGCAGCACGATCCGCGAGAGCAGCCACCACACGCCGAGCCCGGCGGCGACCGAAATGAGGCGCAGCCACACCCCGCGGTCGGTCACCGAGACAGCGAGCGCGAGAATCCGGTCGTACCAGTCGAACGGGGCCTCGGCCGCGCCGAAATAGCGGTAGTAGTTCGCCATGTACCCCGAGCCGCGCGCCGCGCGGCCCATGACGATGAGGTAGCCGTCGTCCGCGCTGTACGCGCCGAGCCAGTTCCACACCAGCAGCACGCCCGCGACGACCGCGTCGAGCGCGGTGGCTTTCGGCAGGCGCAGCCGCGGCCGCGGCGGTCCCCAACGGAGCAGCAGCGCCGCGACGAGCGCCCCCGCCGACAACAGGATCGCCGCGGTTTTGAGCGCCGTCGCCGTCACGTCGAACCTCGTGTCCACCGTGGCGTTCAGCGACGGCGGCGTGTACAGGGGGCCTTTCAGGTCGGTGAACACACCGCTGAACTCGGGCCGGAAATGCGGTGAGACGACGTTCTGCGCCGGACCGTCCTGGGGCGCGAGCCCGTCGAACGCGACGCCTACATTCACGGGAGTCGCCCAGACGTCGATCTTTTGGCAGCGCGGCGCCGCGCCCGCCGCGCGCGGGACCGAAGCCAACAGCTGCCCGTGGGAGGTCACCTGCACTTGGTCGGGGAATGCTTGCACGAACAAGCCCCGCCCCACCGAACCCGCCCAGTCTTTCGGGCTGGTCGACAGCAGCACGCCGCCGCTCGGCGGCAGCTGCGCCACGGCAGAACAGGGGATCGAGGCGCGCAGGTCCAACGGCATGAGCGCGACCAGGGGCGCCGTGACGTCGTTGCTGGCGCCGGTTTTCCAGCTGTGACCGCCCCAGTCGAGCGAGGCGGTCTTCTGCGAGACCGGCAGAAAAGGCACGAGCAGCGAGCACAGAATGCTCAGCAGCGCCAATGCCGGGATCACGAGCGGTCCGCGACCCGCAGAGCCGGGCCTGTGGCCGATGGTCGGCTTCGGCCTCTCGTTAGATCGCACGGAAGCACATCCTAAGGCGCCAAGCCCAGGGCGCTCTCCCGGCCGGGGCGGGGCCGCCGCACGAAGTTCGCCCTGCGTTCACCGAAGCGACAAGCCGCGCTCCATCTTCTGCAAGATCGCTGAGGACAATGGTGCATGTGCGAGTGGCCATCGTTGCAGAGTCCTTCCTTCCGCACGTCAACGGCGTGAGCAATTCAGTCGTCCGCGTTTTGGAGCATCTGCGGGCCAAGGGGCACGAGGCGCTCGTCATCGCGCCGGGCGCGGTGGACGGGCAACAGGAGGCCTCGTCGGGCGAGCCCAGCGGCGGGGACGAGCACAGCGGCTTCGAGGTCTACCGGGTGCCCGCTGCCATGATCCCCAAGGTGAGCTCCTTGCCGGTGGGGCTCCCGCATATGGGCGTCTACAAGAAAATGGCCCAATTCGACCCGGACGTGGTGCACCTCGCGTCCCCGTACCTGCTCGGAGCCGGGGGCCTCGCGGCGGCGCGCAGGCTCGGCGTCCCCACGGTGGCGGTGTTCCAGACCGATGTGGCAGGGTTCGCGGCAAGCTACGGGCTGCGCCTGCTCGCTCGGATGGCATGGTGGTGGACCAGGAAGATCCATGTCCAGGCGGATCGGACCCTCGCGCCGTCGAGCGACGCCATCCGCCAGCTCGAAGAGCACGGCGTCCCGCGGGTGCGCCGATGGGCGCGCGGCGTCGACGTCGACGGGTTCCACCCGAGGCGCCGTGACGACGCGTTGCGTCGCGCATGGGCCCCGAACGGCGAGCTGGTCGTCGGCTATGTCGGCCGGCTGGCTCCGGAGAAGCACGTCGAGCGGCTCGCCCCGTTGATGCGCGAGCCGAACGTCACAGTCGTGGTCGTCGGCGACGGCGTGTCCCGGGAGAAGCTTCGCAAGAAGCTCCCGAAGGCAGTTTTCACCGGCGAATTGCGCGGTGAGGAGCTCGCCCGCGCGTACGCGAGTTTGGACGTGTTCGTCCACACCGGCGAGCACGAGACCTTCTGCCAAGCGGCCCAGGAGGCCCTTGCCAGCGGCCTTCCGGTCATCGCGCCGGACGAAGGCGGCCCCCGCGACTTTGTCGCGCATTGCCGCACCGGGTACCTCCTGCCGGTGGCGGATTTCGAGCGCGCGTTGCCCTCGGCGGTCGGCTCCCTGGCGGACGGCGAGGTTCGGGCGAGGTTCTCCGCCGCCGCCCGTCGAGGGGTTTTGGCGCGCACCTGGCCGAGGGTTTGTGACGAGCTTTTGGCGCACTATTGGGATGTGCAAACAACCTCCGTCGAGAATGCCGGTTTCAACAGCAGGGATAGGCGGCTGGCGTGAGCGGTCCGCCGCGCCGGCGGTTTCGGCGGGCGGGAAACCAGCCGGTGGTGCGAAGGCGCACGCCCGCGACCGCGTAGTGTGAGAGCCGTGTCCCGCGCTTCCTTAGACAAGCAGCCGCACGAAGTGGCGGCGATGTTCGACGAAGTGGCCGAGGGATACGACCGCACGAACACGCTGCTGACGATGGGTCTGGACCGGCTCTGGCGCACAGCGACCCGCAAGCTCTTGGCGTTGGAGCCCGGCGAGAAGGTGCTCGACCTCGCGGCGGGCACGGCGGTGTCCACGGTCGAGCTCGGCAAGTCGGGCGCTTGGTGCGTCGCGGCGGACTTCTCGCCCAAGATGCTGGCCGCGGGCGCGTGGCGCGGGCAGCCGATGGTGGTCGCCGACGCGACCCGGCTGCCGTTCCCCGACGGGGTGTTCGACGCGGTCTGCATCTCCTTCGGCTTGCGCAATGTCAATCCCGTGCCGAAGGCCCTGAGCGAGATGTTGCGGGTCCTCGTGCCCGGTGGCAGGGTTGTGATCTGCGAGTTCTCCACGCCGACGCCGGCGGTGGTCCGGTATGTGTACCGCAACTGGGTGATGCCGGCGCATTTGAAAGCTTCTCGGCTGGTGTCCAGCAATGACGCGGCCTACGACTATTTGGAGGAGTCGATCAAGGCGTGGCCGGACCAGGCCGCTCTCGCCGGGATGCTCCGCGACGCGGGGTTCGCCCAGGTGCGGTGGAAGAACCTCACGCTCGGGACGGTGGCGCTGCACTCCGGCGCGAAGGCGACGGCCTGATGGGCGGGCACGACGGCGCGACGGCCAAGAAAGACAGCGTCATGAGCGCAGTCGCGGGCTTTGCGCTCGGGTCCGCCGCGTTCGCCGATGCCGTCCAGGTGTCTCTGGACCGTGTCGAGGACATCATCCGCGCCGAGGTCGATTCGGGGATCGAAGCGATGTCGGCGGTGGCCGAGCATTTGGTCAAGGCGGGCGGCAAGCGGTTCCGCCCGCTGTTCGCCGTGGTCGCGGGCAAGCTCGGCCAACCCGACCAGCAAGGGGCCGTCGAGGTGGCCGCGGCGGCGTTGGAGCTGATCCACCTCGCCACGCTCTACCACGACGACGTCATGGACGAGGCGACGATGCGCCGAGGGGTGCCCGCCGCGAATGTGCGCTGGGGCAACCAGGTGGCGATCCTCGCCGGAGACTACCTGTTCGCGCGGGCGTGCGGCCTGATCGCGCAGCTCGGCTCGGAGGCCACCGCGATCGTCGCCCACACGTTCGCCGAACTCGTCACCGGTCAGTTCCGCGATGTGGTCGGCGCGGGAGCCGACCAAGGCAACGCAGCGAAGATCGAGCACTATCTCGCCACGATCCACGGCAAGACGGCCTCCTTGATCGGGGCGTGCGGCAGGCTCGCCGGTCTTGCCGTCCGGGCCGACCAGGACGTGCAGGACCGGCTCGCTTCCATCGGGGTGCTCACCGGCATGGCCTTCCAGATCGCGGACGACATCATCGACATCGGCTCCGGTTCGGCGGATTCGGGCAAGACCCCCGGCACGGACCTGCGCGAAGGCGTGATGACCCTGCCGGTCCTCTACGCGCTCGAAGAGGAAGGCCCCAGCAGGCTCAAAGAGCTTGTCGGCTTGGGACCGCTCACCGACGAGACGCTGGTCGCGGAGGCTTTGGCGTTGCTGTCCGCTTCGCCCGCGATGGACAAGGCCCGCGGTGTGGTGCAGGAGTACGCCTCCCGCGCGGAAGGAGAAATCGCCCAGCTCCCGGATCTGGGCCCGCAGACGGACGAGGTCCGCGAGGCGATGCGCGCCGTGGTGCGCGCTGCGGTCGAGCGCGTCCGCTGAACCTGCGCGTTTGCCCTATTTGCTGTGCTAGAGCGCTCAATATTTCACCGGGGCACGGCGTGGGAGCGCCTGATCTCGGTGGTGTCACGGTAAGACTGGGACACATGAGATCCACCCTTTGGAATGTTTGGGCTCCACGGGTCGCGCCTGTGCGCCGGGCTGTTCTTCGGGGTCGTCGAAAAATTCCCGCGGGGCGGGCGCGCGTCTCGCGCGCAGGAGTGGCCACGGCCGCCGCGTTCCTGCTCGTCCTCGGACTGGTCGCCGTCGTCGCGAGCAGGACGGCCCCGCCCGCCCGCGCCGACGACGAGCCCTCGATCACCAAAACGGCCTGGTTGAGCGACCGGCATGTGGAGATTTGGGCGCACTCCCCGGCGATGGGGGTGGACGTGCCGGTCCACATTCTGCTCGCGCGCAGCTGGTTCTCCGAACCGGACAAGACCTTCCCGCAGGTGTTCCTCCTCGACAGCATGAAAGCCGGGGACGAGGACAACGGGTGGCTCAAGAACACGCAGATCGCTGATTTCTACGCCGACAAGGACATCAACGTGATCGCCCCGGTCGGCGGCGAGGCGAGTTTCTACTCGGACTGGCTGGACTCGGACAACGGGAAGACGTACAAGTGGGAAACCTTCCTCACCAAAGAGCTGCCGCCGCTGTTGGAGCAGGGCTGGCGGTGCAATGACCAGCGCGGGGTGATCGGGGCCTCGATGGGCGGCACCGGCGCGATGGCGCTCGCCGCGCGCAACCCCGGTTTTTTCCGGGTGGTCGCCTCGTTCTCCGGCATCTTGCAGACCACGTCCATCGGCATGCCCCAAGCCATCGACTACGCGATGAAAGACGCGGGCGGTTTCGACTCCGCGAAGATGTGGGGCGATCCGTCGAACCCGGAATGGGCCGCGCACGACCCGTACGCGTTGGCGGACAAGTTGCGGGGGACGAGTTTGTACATTTCGAGCGGGAACGGCGTGGGCGCTGAAGAGGCCGCCGCCGATATGGCGACTGCCGCGCAGGCGGGCGGGCAACCAGACCCGCGGCAGATCGCGGCAGGGGTCTCCGGTTCGGCGCTGGAGTTGCTGTCCCGGCTCTCGTCGCAAAGTTTCGCCGCCAGGCTCGCCCAGCTCGGCATCCCGGCGCAAGCGGTCTACCGGCCTTCCGGCACCCACAGCTGGCCCTATTGGCAGTTCGAGAACACGCAGTTGTGGCCGCAGCTCGCCATGGGCCTGGGGGTGCCCCAGGAGGCGGCCGCGTGCAGCCCCGGCGGCGTGATCGGCGAGTTCGCCGCGCAGCACGCAGAGCTCGGCGGCTGTTTGACCGGAGAGTTCGATGTTCCGGGCGGCAAGGAGCAAGACTTCACAGGCGGCAGGGTGTTCTGGTCCGAGGCCGGTGGGGCGCATGAGACAGTCGGGGCCATCGGCGCGCAATACGCCGCCTCCGGCGGTCCGTCCGGCCCGCTCGGCCTGCCGCTGTCGGACGAGGCCGACACCCAGGACGGCCAAGGCAAGTTCGTGAAGTTCGCCAACGGCTCGGTCTATTGGAGCCCGCAAACGGGGGCGCAGGCCGTCCACGGCGAAATCCTCAAGGCGTGGGCCGCTGCGGGCTACGAGGCCGGGCCGACCGGGTACCCGGTCGAGGCCGAGCGCCCGACGCCGGGCGGCGCTGGGGTCGTCCAAGGCTTCCAGAACGGCATGTGGTACTGGGCCGCGCCGACCGGGGCGCATCCGGTCGGCGGGGCTGTCCTGGAGAAATACGCGGCCTCAGGGTACGAGCAGGGCCCGCTCGGGTTCCCGATCTCGGACGAGATCCCGCTCGGGCCGGACGGCGACGGCAGGGTGCAGAAGTTCTCGGGAGGCAATGTCTATTGGCGCCCGGACTTGGGCGCGGTGGTGGTGCTCAACGGCCCGATCATGGCCGAATGGGCCAAGGGCGGGTACGAGAACAGCCCGGTCGGCTTCCCGGTCCACGACCAAGCCCCGGTCGAGAACGGCGTCGGCCAAGACTTCGAGCGCGCGGCGATCCTGGTCGTGGACGGTCAGACGAAGGTCGTGCCCAGATGACCCGCCTGCGCCTCGCCGCCGCTTTCGCCCTCGTGAGCGTGGGTTTCGGTGTGGCTGCCTGCGGCGGGCCGAGCACCGAACGGGCGGCGAAGACGACGACAAGCCCGATCCTCGGGCCGACCAAGCTGCCGGACGTCGATCCCGCTTCGCAGTCCGCGCCGCCGCCCTCCGGCTTTCCCGGCCCGGCGACCCCGACCCCGCCGCCGGGGGGCACCAAGGAGCAGCGCTACCTCGAAGAGCTCCGCAAAGCCGGTGTGGCGGTCTCCCCGAACGGCGAGACCGAGCTGCCGGTGGCCGACCTCATCTGCCGGTCCAAAAAAGCAGGCAGGTCGGACCCGGACATCCGCACCCAAGTGCTCGCCGCCGCCGGGCTCACCGGCGCCCAGGACCCGCAGAAGCTCGCCGACGTCTGGATCAAAACCGCGGAGCAGTCTTACTGCGCGCCGTGACGTCCCCGGCGCGGGCCTCGATCTCGTTTCGTTGAACGCGCGCCCAGCCCGCCAGGGCCGCGTCGGCGCGCTCGCCGCCGTCGCCGACGGGACCTGCTTGGTGGCGGCGCTTCACAGGCTCATCCAGTAGGGTCGAAGCCATGGTGAAGAAAGCTCGTGGGAGCAAATCCGGCTCAGGATGGCTGAACAAAGCACTGGTGATCGCCGCGGTCGTCCTCGTCGCGCTCGGCCTGGTGTTCGGCGGCGTGCTCTGGTGGCAGGGCAAAAGCGGGCATATGGCGCTCCCGACCGAAGAGGGCAAGCCGCCCACGGCGCGGAAGGGCCAAGGGCCGCAGTGCCCCGACGTGCGCGTGTTCGCGGTCGGCGGGACGCACGAGTCCAAAGAGGACGACGACCCGTTCAACCCGACCACCACGGCGCTCCCCGGCGCTCCCGCGATGCTCTGGGCGATCACCCAGCCGATCAACGAGCAATACAACAACACCCAGAGCGCGGACAAGCGGGCGGACGCGTACACCCTCCCGTACAACTCCGGGTTCCGGGTGCTCGTCAGCAACAACCCCAAAGAGAAGTCGTTCGACCAGTCCGTCGCGCAGGGCACGCAGGCCCTGCAGGATGTGATGAAACGAACTGCCGAGGAATGCCCGGCGACCAAATACTTGCTCGTCGGGTACTCGCAGGGGGCGGTGGTCGCGGGCGACGTCGCGAGCGCTATCGGCAACGGCGACCAGGCCGCTGTGCCCGCTGACCGGATGCTCGGCGTGGTCCTGCTCTCGGACGCGCGCCGCCAGCCGGGCGTGGGCCAGGACATCGGGACCAAGGTGGACGGCGTCGGCATCGAGGTCGCGCTGAAAAACTCCCCGTTCTTGCCGCTCGTCAGCGCCTTCGGCGGATTCACCATGCAAGGGCCGCGCGAGGGCGGCTTCGGCAAACTGCAAGACCAGGTCTTCGAGATCTGCGGCACCGGGGACCAGATTTGCGATGTGGACCCCGCGATCGCGCAGAACGCCTCCGCGCAAGCCCAGCTCCCCGGCGAGCTTTTGGGGGCGAGCGGGCGCCATCTCGAAGTGCACACCGGCTACGGCAACACGACATACTGGAAGTCCGACGACGGCAAGTCGGCGGTGGACTGGATCAAGCACAAAGCACTGAGCCTGATCCAAGCAGCGCCGAACACCCACTAGACTGGCGCGCCGGAACAGAGCGCGTCGGCGAGCGTCCCCACACGCAGACCTGGTGGGCGGCGCTCAGAACACCGGCACTGCCAAGGAGCCAGGAGAAGAGCTATGACCACACAACCAAGCCCGTCTGCGACGGAGACGCAAGCGCCGGGTGTGAAGCCTTTCACGTTCGCTGCCGCCATTGAGGGCAACCAGCATGAAGGCGGCGTGCGCCGCCTCGTCAAAAACGCGCAACTCGCCGAGGAGTACGGCTATGACGGCGTGGTGGTCCCCGACCACCTCGGCAATCAGGCGGGGCCGTTCGCCGCGCTCGGCGCGCTCGCCGCGTCGACCAAGAAAATCCGCCTGGGCACCTCGGTCCTCGCGAACCCGCTTCGCCACCCGGTGGTGGTGGCCAAAGAGTCCACCACGGTGGACGTGCTCTCCGGCGGGCGCTTCGAGCTCGGCATCGGCGCCGGTTGGATCAAGAGCGAGTTCGACCAGGCGGGCATCGAGTTCCTCTCCGGCCCGGAGCGCCTCGCCCAGCTCGAAGAGGCGCTGATCGTCCTCGACGTCCTGCTGCGCGGGCAGGAGGTCCATTTCAAGGGCAAGTACTACCAGGTCGACGGCATCAAAGGCACGCCGAGGCCCCGGCAGGGACCGCGGCCGCCCATCGCCGTCGGCGGCGGCGGCCCGAAGATCCTCAAGCTCGCCGCGAAGTACGCGGACACCGTCTCCATCGCGACCCGCTCCACCCCGGCGGGCAAGATGCTCATGTCCGACTTCACGTTGGAGGCGACCCAGCGGCGGGTGCAGATCGTCAAAGAGGCCGCTGGCGAGCGTTTCAAGGACATCACGTTGAACTGGGCGCTGGCGGCGGTGGTCCTCACCGACGACCGGGAGTCCATCGCCGACATGGCCATCTCCATGCTCGAACAGGGCGAGGCTTCCAAGAACGCCGATTTCGCGGACAAGATCGAGGTGGACCGGCCGCTCACGAAGGAGGAGTTCTTGAATTCCCCCTACCTGGCGATCGGCACCGCCGAGGAGATCGCCGACCAGCTCCGCAAGACGCGCGCGGAGACCGGGCTGTCCTTCGCCGGGGTGTTCCCGACGCAGATGGAGGCCTTCTCGCCGGTGGTGGAGATCCTCAAAGGCGAGTGACGCGCGACCGCCGTTGCGGCGAGGGGAGCAACTGAGTCGGCCGGACGCTTGCGCGTCTTCGTCCGCTTCGCTCGGCCGCCGCTGTAAGATCCCTGGCGTTGTGCAAGTTCTAAGAGTTCGTGAGCTGCGTGTTTTGTTCCTTTCTAAGAAAGGATTAAGATCGGTCGGCGTGCCACGGACCCAGGTGCTGCTGCAAAGCGCCAGTTCTTGCGGATCCGCCGCCCGCCTCGGGCCGCGGACGGGCCACGCCTGCATACGGAATAACCTGCATACGGAATAAGGAGAGACAGTGATATCTGAGTGGCATGAGGCTCTGGACGAGCGGGGCCGTATCCACCTCCCACCGGACGCCAGGATGCAGAACTTCGTGGACTGGACCTTGGAGCGCGCGGGCGAGAAGGTCGCTTACCGCTTCATGAACTACTCGCGCGTCAGGGAGGGCGAGGCGACGGAGATCCTCTGGAGAGAGGTGGGGGTCAAGGTCAAGGCGATCGCCGCGCGACTGCAACAGGTCGGCGAGCCCGGCGACCGCGTCGCGATTCTCGCGCCGCAGAGCATCGAGTACGTGCTCGCCTTCTTCGGCATCGGCTACGCCGGGCAGATCTCCGTTCCGCTCTTCGACCCCGAAGCCCCGGGCCTTGGCGAGCGGCTGCACCTCATCATGGGCGACTGCCACCCGAAGACGATCCTGACCACCACCGCGGGCGCCGCCCGCGCCCGCAACCTCTTCAAGGACGTCCCGGCCAACCAGCGCCCCCGGATCATCGCCATCGACGCGATCCCGGACGCGGTCGGGGAAATGTACACCCCGGTCGAGCCGGACCAGGAGGACATCGCCTACCTGCAGTACACGTCGGGCTCCACCCGCACCCCGGCGGGCGTGGAGATCAGCTATCGCGCCGCGATGAGCAACGTGCTCCAGATGATCGACGCGATCGAGCTCTCCACGAACACCAGGGCCATCACCTGGTTGCCGATGTTCCACGACATGGGCCTGCTGCACATCATCATCCCCGCTCTGGTCGGCGGCGAGATCACCATCATGAGCCCCGCCGCTTTCGTCCAGCGCCCTTACCGTTGGATCAGGCTGCTCGCCGAGGACGGCACCGGCATGAAGACATTCGCCGCCGCGCCGAACTTCGCCTTCGAGCACGCCGCCGCCCGCGGTCTGCCGAAAGAGGGCGAGAGCCTGGACCTGTCCAATGTGATCGGCCTCGTCAACGGGTCTGAGCCGGTGCAGGTCTCCTCGATGCGCAAGTTCTACAACGCGTTCGCGCCGTACGGTCTGCGCAAGGAGGCGATCAAACCTTCCTACGGCATGGCCGAGGCGACGCTTTTCGTCTCCACCACCCCCTTCGACAACGAGGCCAGGGTCATCTACGTGGACCGCGAAGAGCTTGGCGCTGGCCGCGTCGTGCGGGTTCCCCAGACCGCCCCCGGCGCGGTGCCGCAGGTCTCCTGCGGCAAGGTCGCCCGAAGCGAGTGGGCAGTGATCGTCGACCCGGAGACGGGCGACGAGCGTGAGGACAACCACGTCGGCGAGATCTGGCTGAGCGGGCCGAACATCGGCTCGGGCTACTGGAACCGCCCGGAGGAGACCAAGGCGACTTTCCAGAACCAGCTGGGCAAGACTCTGCCGCAGGGCAGCCACTCGGAGGGCACCGACGAGAACGACCAGTGGATGCGCACCGGCGACTACGGCGTCTACGTCGACGGCGAGCTGTACATCACGGGCCGCATGAAAGACATGATTATCGTGGACGGGCGCAACCACTACCCGCAGGACATCGAGCGCACCGCGTGGACCGCGAACCCCGCCTTGCGCTCGGGCTACGTCGCGGCCTTCTCGGTGCCGGCCAACGAGCTCCCGGCGGTGGTCTTCGACGACGCCCACTCGGGCATCTCGTTCGACAAAGACGACCGCTCCGAGCAGCTGGTCATCGTCGCCGAGCGCGCCGCGGGCCACCACAAGGACGAGCTGCAGCCGATCCTCGACTCCGTCCGCGCGGCGGTGGCTTTGCACCACGGCGTGACCCCGAGGGAGATCCTCTTGGTGCCCGCGGGCTCGGTGCCTCGGACCTCCAGCGGCAAGATCGCCCACCGCGCGGCCCGCAAGGAGTACTTGGACGGCACATTGCGCCGAGGCAGCCGTCAGGAGAGCTTCCCGGACGCCGAGGCGAAAGAACAGCAGTCGTCGGCTTCCTGACACGCCGAACTGGCATTTTGCCAGTTTCTTAGAGTTTTATTAAAGTTGGTGACATGAGCGAGAATCAGAACGCCGAGGTCGACCCTGCCCTTTTGGCGGCCTTGCAGGAACGGCCGGACCCGTCCAAGCACGTCAGGCCGGATATCAGCGAAGCGGAACTCAAGCAGTGGCTGCGCGAATGGGTTTCGAACGCGACGAAGCTCCCGCTCGACCAAGTCACCGAAGACCGCCCGATGGAGGAGTTCGGGCTCTCCTCTCGCGACGCGGTGGCCCTGTCCGGCGACATCGAGGACAAGACCGACGTCAAGCTCACCGCGACCGTGGCCTTCATGCACCCGACCATCGCCACTCTCGCCGAGTACATCATCAACGGCCCGCCGGAGGGCGTCGCCCTTGACGACGACGCGTCCGCCTACCAGCGCGGCGGCCTTTCCGACTGGCTCGACGTCGCTGTCGTCGGCGTCGCGGCCCGCTTCCCCGGCGGGGCGAACTCCCCCCGCGAGATGTGGGACATCCTCCTCGAAGGGCGCGACGCCACGAGCGAGCGCCCCGAGGGCCGCTGGGACGAGTTCACCGCCGAGCCTCGCATCGCCGACATGCTCTCGAAAATCCCGACCAGGGGCGGCTACCTGGACGACGTGCAGTCCTTCGACTGCGAGTTCTTCTCCATCTCCCCGACCGAAGCCGTCATGATCGACCCGCAGCAGCGCCTCGCCATGGAGCTGACCTGGGAGGGCTTGGAGAACGCCCGGATTCCGGCCAGCGAGCTGAAGGGCAAGGACGTCGGCGTCTTCCTCGGCTCTTCCACCAACGACTACACCTTCGTCGTCCTCGCGGACCCCACCAAGACGCACCCCTACGCCATCACCGGCACCGCGACCTCCGTCATCGCGGGCCGCGTCTCGTACTACTTCGACTTCCACGGGCCTGCCATCTCGCTCGACACCGCCTGTTCCTCCGCGCTCGTCGCGGTGCACCAGGCCGTGCGCTCACTGCGCGCCGGCGAGTCGTCCGTGGCCATTGCGGGCGGAGTGAACATGCTGCTCACCCCGCTTGTGCATGTGGGCTTCGGCTCGCTGCCGGGCGCGCTCGCGCCGGACGGGAAGATCAAGCCGTTCTCATCGGACTCGAACGGCTTCAACCGCTCCGAGGGCGGCGGTGTGCTGATCCTCAAACGCCTCGCGGACGCGAAGCGGGACGGCGACCAAATCCTCGCGGTGATCTCCGGAAGCGCCGTGAACTCCGACGGCCGCTCCAACGGCCTCATCGCGCCGAACCCCATCGCCCAGGCCGAGGTGATCCGAGCCGCCTACCGGGACGCGGGCGTGCACCCGAAGGACGTCGACTACGTCGAGGCGCACGGCACCGGCACGCCCATCGGCGACCCCATCGAGGCTGAGGGCCTCAATGCGGCGGTCTCCTCGCGGCACACGGACGAGCAGCCGCTGCTCATGGGATCGGCCAAGTCCAACTTCGGCCACCTTGAGTCCGCCGCGGGCGCGGTCGGCCTCATCAAGACAGTGCTGGCCCTGAAGAACAACCAGATTCCGCCCCAGATCAACTACGCGGGCCCGAGCCCCTACATCCCCTTCGACTTCTACCACCAGAAGGTCGTCACCGAGCCGACGGAATGGCCGAGGTACTCCGGCCACGCTGTCGCGGGCGTCTCCGGCTTCGGTTTCAGCGGCACGAACGCGCACGTCGTGTTGCGCGAGGTGCTGCCGAAAGACCTCGGGATCGAGCAGCCGCAGTCGGAAGGCGATGACCAGCAACAAGCAGGGGATCAAACGGATGAGATCCAAGGCGCACCGAGCCGTGGTGTACGAGAAGGCGGCGAGGAACGAGCGCCGGTACACGAGGCGAGGAGCAACGCCGGAGATCGCCGTTTGAGCCCTGCGTTAAAGCAGGTGCCGCTCGTGCTCTCCGCGTTCGTGCCGTCCCGTCGGCGCAAGGCCGCGCAGGACCTCGTGAACTGGCTGGAGTCCCAAGACCCGAAGGACGTCGACCTGGAAGCGGTCGGGCGGTCCCTGGCCAAACGCAACCACGCCCGCGCCCGCGCGGTCGTGCTCGCGTCCACTGTCGAAGAGGCGATCCAAGGCCTGCGCGCGATAGCGGACGGCAAGGCGAGCCTGCCTCCGTCCCAGGACGGGTCCGGCCCGCTGGTCTTCAGCGCCGACCAGCCCGCCGCGCTCGGCCCCGCCTGGGTGGTCTCCGGCTTCGGAGCCCAGCACCGCAAGATGGCCAAGCAGCTGTACGAGGAGAACCCGGTCTTCGCGAAGGCGATCGACGAGGTCAACGAGCTCATCGAGTTCGAATACGGCGAATCCGTCGTTGAGATGATCACCGACGACTCGGTCGACTATTCGGTCGGCACCGCCCAGATCGGCATTTTCGCCGTGCAGATCGGCCTTGCCGCCCTGCTGCGCCACCACGGCGCCCAGCCCGCCGCGATCATCGGCCACTCCATGGCCGAGGCGACGTGCGCGTACCTGACCGGCGGCCTCCCGCTGGACCAGGCGGTCCGCGTGATTTGCGCTCGTGCCCGTCTGATGGGCGAGGGCGAGCGCATGCTCGGCGGCGACAACTACGCGGGCGTGCAGATCATCTGGCCGATGGCGCTCGTGGAGTACAGCGCCGAAGATGTGAAAGAGCTCGTCAAGGACTTCCCCGAGGTCGAGATCTGCGTCTACGCGGCGCCCACCCACACCGTCATCGGCGGCCCGCAGGCGCAGGTCGAGGCCGTGGTCGCCAAAGCCGAGGCGGCTGGCAAGCTCGCGAGGCTCCTGCCGACCCGGGGTTCGAGCCACTGCTCGCAAATGGACCCCCTGCTCGGCGAGCTTTCCGCCGAGCTGTCCGACCTTGAGCCGCAGCCGCTGAAGGTCGGCTTCTACTCCTCGGTGATCGCGGATTCCTACTTCCCGCCGGGCGCGGGCCCCATCCACGGCACGGACTACTGGATCACGAACCTGCGTCACGCGGTGTGGTTCGCCCAGGCTGTCCGCAAGGCCGTGGACGCGGGGCACACCGTGTTCTTGGAGCTCTCGCCGAATCCGGTGAGCCTCGTGCCGGTCGCCGCGACCACGTTCGCGGCGGGCGTCCACGACGCGACCCTGCTGCACACGCTCAAGCGCAAAGAGGACGAGAGCGCGAGCGTCGTCGCGGCCATGGTCCAGTTGTGGGTCCACGGCGGCAGCCTCGATGTGTCTTCCCTGTTCGGGCCTGGCGATTACGCCGACATCCCGCTCACCGCGTGGCAGCGCAAGCGGCTGTGGGTCGACGCCAAGATCAGCTCCTCAGCCGGCTCCGGCATCCTGCCGGGCGCGCATGTGCTGCTCCCGGACGGCCGCCACGTTTGGGAAGTCCGCGCCGATGTGGTCAAGGACGTGCAGGAATTGGTGTCGTTGTCCGCGAAGGCGGTCTTCCCCGAGGCAACGGTCACCGCTTTGAACCAGTTGGCCCCCATTCCGAGCGAAGAGCCGGACGTCCTGCTCACCACGACCCTCACCCCGCACCTTGGCGGTGCGTCGGTGCGGGTGCAGCGCCAAGGCAGCTTCGACGTCTTGGTCGAGGCAGTGGTCAGCGCCAGCGCGGACGCCGCTCCCGCTGGCGAGATCAAGGTGCTCGAACCTGTTGGCCAGGACGCGAAAGAGAAGTTCGACCTCGGCGGCACTGTCGGCCAGGCGGCCGAACTGTACGACGCCATTCCCGCGGTCGGCGGTTTGGGCTTCGAGGACCGGTGGGACCCCAACGGGTCGGAGACCCTCTCGCACCGCTTGCGCAGCATCATCGCGGGCGCGATGGGCTTCGACGCCGAGGACCTGCCGCTCGAAGTGCCGCTCATCGAGCTGGGCCTGGACTCGCTCTCGGCCATCCGGATCAAGCACCGGGTCGAGTACGACTTCGACATCCCGCCGGTGCAGCTGCAGGCGGTGCGCAACGCGAACGCCGTGGACGTGGAGACCTACGTGCAGTACGCCGTGGACAACCGCGAAGTGGTCGCCGAGATCTACGAGCAGCAGCAGAAGGGCAATCTCGACCCCGAAGACATTGATTTGTCCACCGACCCCATCGGGCAGATCAAAGCCCAGCTCACCGCCGAGGGCCAGGAAGACTTCGTGGTCACCCGTGCGACTGTGCGCCAGTACATCGCGCAGTTGAAGACGCAGAAGGGCGAGCCGGTCCCGGAAGGTTTGCTCGACGACGAGCCAGCGGCGGCGCAGGACCACGTCTCAGCCGCCCCTGCTGAGGAGGCTTCCGCCGAGGCCGCCGCTCCCGAGCCCGCTGACACGGCGCAGCCCGCTGACGCGGCGCAGCCAACGCCCGATGTGGACCTGAGCGACCAGCGCGCCGTGGCCGAGGCCGCTGGCGCGGACGTGCCCCCGCGCGACGCCGCCGAACGGCTCACCTTCGCGGCCTGGATCGCAGTTGTCGGAGCCTCGCCGGGCGGGGTGTTCAACACGCTGCCGGTGCCGGACGAGGAGACTGCCGAGAAACTCGCCGCGCGCCTCTCCGACCGCGCCAAGGGCGAGATCACCGTGGACGACATTTTCGACTGCGAGAACATCGAGCAGCTGGCGAACATTGTCCGTGTGCCGCTCGAAGGCGGCAATGTCGGCCCGGTGCGTCTCTTGCGCGCCCGCACCGACGAGACGGGCGGCGTCCCGGTTTTCCTCTTCCACCCCGCTGGCGGCTCCAGCATCGTCTACGAGCCGCTCGCCAAACGCCTGCCGGCCACCACGCCGATCTTCGGCATGGAACGCCACGAGGCGAAAACCATCGAGGAGCGGGCGTGGCATTATGTGCCGCTGCTCAAGGAGATCCAAGGCGACGGGCCGTATGTGCTCGGCGGTTGGTCCTTTGGCGGCTACCTCGCCTACGCGGTGGCGTTGGCCCTGAAACAAGAGGGGGCCGACGTGCCGCTCTTGGCGCTCATCGACTCGGTGCGCCCCTCCGAGACCCCCAAGGACACCCCGGAGGAGCAACGGGCGCGGATCGACCGGTACTTCGCCTTCGCCAAGCGCAACTACGGCGTGGCGACGGACATCGAGCCGCCGTACGAGAAGCTCATCGGGGCCAGCGAAGAGGACCAGATCAAACTGGTGCTGGACATGATGAAACTCGCGGGGGTGCAGATCCCCGGCGGGATGATCGAGCATCAGCGCGCCTCGTACCTCGACAATTTGGCTATCATCAAAGGCGAGCTGCGTGCGTACGACAGCCCGGTGGTGCTCTACCGGGCTGACCGTATGCATGACGGCGGGGTCGAGCTGGAGCCCGCGTACGCGAACATCGATCCGGACGGCGGCTGGGCCCCATATGTGCAGAACCTGGACATCGTGCAGTGCGGAGGCGACCACATCAGCATCATTGACGAGCCGAGGATCAGCGTGGTCGGGGCCGACCTGTCCCACCGCTTGGCCGCCATCGAAGCCGACGTGCTGGCCAAGAAGTAAGACGGACGCCGGAGAACAGTGTTGATCTCAAGGAAAGGGAGTTCGGCTCTATGAGCGCACCTGCTGTGGAGGCTGCGGAAGGCAAGCTGGTCACGACCGCTGAGAAGGTCGCGGACCTCAAGCGCAGACTGGAACTCGCCAAAGAGCCCGGTTCGCCGAGGGCGATCGCCAAACGGGAGGCGAAAGGCCTGCCGAGCCCCCGGCAGCGGATCGACACCCTGCTGGACGCGGGCAGTTTCGTCGAGTTCGGCGCGCTCTGCAAAGACCCCAACGACCCGGCGAGCCCGTATGGCGACGGCGTGGTCACCGGATACGGCCTCATCGACTCCCGCCCGGTCGTCGTCTACGCGCACGACATGACCGTCCAAGGCGGCAGTGTCGGCGAGATGTTCGGCCGCAAAGTGCTCACCGCCCTGCAATGGGCCTCGAAGATGGGCTGCCCGGCCATCGGCATCAACGACTCCGGCGGCGCCAGGGTGCAGGACGCGGTGACCTCCCTGTCCTGGTACGCCAAGATGGCGGGCTACGCCGAGCACCTTGCGGGCATCGTCGCGCACGTCTCGCTCATTTTCGGCAAGTGCGCGGGCGGCGCGGTGTACGGCCCGATCAACACGGACCTTGTGGTCGCGGTGCGCGACCAGGGGTACATGTTCGTCACGGGCCCCGAGGTCATCAAAGCCGCCACCGGCGAAGAGACCACGATGGACGAGCTGGGCAGCGCCGAGAACCAAGGCCGGTACGGCAACGTCCACCACGTCGCCGAGAGCGAGGCGGACGCGTTCGCCTACGTGCGCAGCTTCCTCTCGTTCCTGCCGTCGAGCACCTACGAGAAAGCCCCGCTCATCAACCCCGGCCTTGAACCGGAGATCACCGACACCGACCTCGAGCTCGACGCCATCATCCCGGACGACGCCAACGCGCCGTACGACATGCACGAGATCATCATGCGGATCTTCGACGACGGCGATTTCCTCGAACTCTACGAGCTGGAGGCGCAGAACATCATCACCGGCTTCGCGCGAGTGGACGGGCGCCCGGTGGGCGTGGTCGCGAACCAGCCGAACTTCATGTCCGGCGTGCTCGACATCCACTCCGGCGAGAAGGCGACCCGGTTCATCCGGCTCTGTTACGTCTTCGGGCTCCCGCTCGTCTTCCTGGTGGACACCCCTGGTCTGCTGCCGGGCGTGGACGAGGAGAAGAACGGCACCATCCGGCGTTCCGGCCGGATGTTCTTCGCCTACGTCGAGGCCCAGGTCCCCAAGGTCACCATCGTGATCCGCAAAGCGTACGGCGGCGCGTACGCGGTGATGGGCTGCAAACAGCTCGGCGCGGACTTGAACTTCGCCTGGCCGACCGCGAAAATCGCGGTGCTCGGCGCTGAGCCCGCCATCGACCTCATCCGCCACGCGGAGATCGAAGCCGCTGGCGAAAAAGGCCCAGAGTTGCGCAAGAACTACATCGACTTCTACAACGACTACATCGCGACGCCGTACATCGCGGCCGAGCGAGGGTACATCGACGCGCTCATCGAGCCGCACGACACCCGTCTGCTCTTGCGCGGCGCGTTGCGCCAGCTGCGGGACAAGTCGACGATCCACATCCCTCGCCCGGACGGGGCCTACCCCTTCGCCATTTAGGGCGTGTCTCCCCGCTGTCGCGGCGGCCCGCCGGGGCGCGCTGGTCGAAGGGGCAGCCGGTTCCCCGCACGGCGGACTTCGCGCCGTCCTGGGGCGGGTGTGGCTTCTCGCGCGGAGCTCGCATATTGCTCATGCGCGGCTCCGGTCCGGAGCATGCCCCATGCGTCCACCTCAGAACAGTGGGGTTCCCACGCCGGGGAACGGCCGATACGCCGTGCCGGAGGGGAGCCGATCCGGGTCGTGTTGGCGGCGCGGGGACACGGATCGTCCGTCGGCAGTGGGTCCCTGTGCCGCAGGTCGCCGATGCCGCGCAGAAGGCGGTCGATCGGGGACTCGACCGGGCCGAGTCCGACAAAATCGCGGGTGGGGCCGCCCGGAGCGACCGCGCCGCCGTCAAGCGCGGCACGACGGTCCAAAAACCTGCGATACAGCGTTGTCGGCGCGGTGGAGCGCTTCATAGAAGGTTCAAAGCTTGGCCATAGTGGGAGCAAAAAATCAGCCACTACCGTCGAAGTCGGTGGACCTTATGCGATCCGCCGAAACAGTGAAGGAGTGATCCGAGTGAATGCCAAAAAGGTAATCGCCAGCACAGCATTGGCCATGGGGCTCGGCCTCGGAGCGGTGAGCTTCGCCGTTGCGTCCCCCGCCCCCGCCGCCACAGCGATGTCGGCGGCGGAGTTCCCGCCACCGCCCCCGCCACCGGGTCCGCCACCGCCGCCGGGCCCGCATCCGTTCTGACGACGATGTCAGCATAATTCTCGGTGTCGGGCTTATGGCCGTGGCTCCCATTCCGATGGGGCGCCACGGCCATTCGCCCGATGCCGCAGCCTGGCTCCTTGTTCTCCGCCGCAGGAGAGACGGCGTGTGGGACTGCTGCGCTCCGAACTCTTCGAGCGGATCCCGCCAACACCACGCACCAGAGGTTGCATGGATCAGGTTTTCATGTCTTCGACACGCCACAGCCTCGGTTCGCTCGTCATGCATGGACGCGGTCTCATCCTGCCGCGTCCGGAGGCGGAGTTGTCGGCGCTCTGCGCCATGCTTTGCGCAATCATCACATCTGCTCGCCCTTTGGCCGAGCTCTTTTTGGCCGCGTTGACGGGATGGCTGAAGGCTCAGACGACAGGGCTCAAGGGGGTTGTCGAGGGGGCGGCTCCGTGGTTGCGCGGCGATGTGATCTCAGGCAGATGGCTGTGGCCTCCTCGCTGCTCCCAGCGCTGCATGGCTCTTGCGCCCACAGCGCCCCGGCGGCGAACGTTGCTCTGAGCATCGCCGACGTGCTTGCGGGAGCGGCGCACAGCCGTCGTCTTGAGCAGTTTCGGGCCGAGCGTCCGGCCGAGCCATAGCTCGGCGAGTCGCCAAGGACAGCTGCCCCGAGCGTGGACGCGAGCAAGAACGGGGCGGGCAGCATGTCGTTGGTCGCCAGAATGCCCCCGTCAGGATGGGTTTGGCGGCGGCCACGACGCTGAAGACCGGCACCAGGAACCGAAGACGGTCAACGCCAGCCCCAAGAACAGCGCAGGCCCGGGTGCGAGCGGCGGGATTTCGTTCACGGGGAGCATCTCGCCGCTTGCACGGCTCGTAGGAGCTGGACAGCGTGCGGGGCAACGGATCGCGCGACGATGCCGCCGGCGGTGCCGACGCTCTGACCGGTCCACAGGTCGCGCAGGGTGTAGCAGGACGCCGGGGGCAGCCCGACAGCGTGAGCTGTGGTTGCGATATCGGCCACCGCGTTGGACGAATTGAACAGCGCGACCGCCACCGAGGAATCCGCGAGCGGTTTGGCGAAGATTCGCCCATCGCCGCCAACCTGATGGGCTGTTGCCAGGAGCGGGTCCTGATCGACGGCGATGACCTCGCGGTTGGTGAGCATCGACGATGTGGCCGCCGACATCGACCGCAGGTCGTTGCCGGCGAGCAGCGGCGCGCCGAGCATCGCCCACAGCGAGAAATGGCTGCGCTGCTCGTCCTCGGTCAAGCCGGGTTGCGCGGCGGCCATCCATTGCGCGGTCTGCGCCGACATGGATAAAAGAGGTTCGAGCTGGACGCGTTGATCGGCTGTCAGGAGCCTGTTCCGGGCGCTGCGGAGCACGAGCTCTCGGTGGTTGAGGAAGAACTCGCTCCATGTCACACCGACCACCAGCATGTCCGGGTCGTTGCGATACGCGGGCCGGGCGGCGCTGTTGACGGCGTCCGCGAGCTGGTCGGGCAGAGCGTTGAAGACGCGTGCGGCAAAGGGGTCTGGCGAGCCCAGCGGCGGCAGGGCATTGCGCCACAACGGGACCAGGTCGCCGCAAACGCGCACCATGTCGGCGACGCCGGACCAGTCGAAGCGGGCGCCTGCTGCTGGATCGTCGGCACTGTTGGGGTTGATGCTGTAGACGATCCGCCGACCGCTTTTGCGCAGTGCCGAACCCATCGCGCCGAAAATCCGCGTTTGCTCGTCGTGGCTGGCTTTTGGGCCGCACCAATCGTACTTGAGGAAGTCGATTCCCCACGCGGCAAACGTCGCGGCGTCTTGGGTTTCGTGGCCGAGGCTCGCAGCGCCCACGCTTTGCCCGCAGGTCTGATTGAACGGGCTCGAGTACAAGCCGAACCGCAGCCCCCTCTCGTGCGCGTAGTCGGCCAACGGCTTGAGGCCGAACGGAAAGCGTTGCGGGTCGGCGGCCAGTTCACCGGTGGAACTGCGTTCGGGCGCTGCCCATCCGGCGTCCAGGTTGACATAGGAGTATCCGGCGTCGCGCATGCCGGAGGAGACCATCGCGTCGATGGTCCCCCGGATGGACTGGTCGTTGATGTCGATTCCCGAGTTCCATGAGTTCCACCCCATCGGGGGAAGGATCCCCTGGGGCGCGGCAACCGTGACATGAGTGGGATTCGCGCAGCTGGCAACAGCGGCCACCATGCTCAGCGCGCAGAGCAGTCGGCGCAAGGCTTCGATCTCCTGGTTCGGCGGGGCGCTCGGCCGCCGCGGTTTTCGGTCGGACGGCTGAACGCCATGCCCACGGGTTCAATGCGCGCACCAGGGTCGTTGGCGCGGATTCCCAGCAGCTCCCGCAGGATTGTCTCCAGGTCTGTCTGCGTTGTCTGCGGCACCGTCTGACCCCGCTTGTCGTCGGCCGCGCGCGCCGGCTTCCCGGTGACGGCCTGTCCCAGCTTCTCCGTCAGCCTGCCCAAGAGGACTGTCCCGCTTGACCACACAGCGCGAGGTCGTCGGCGCCGTCGCCGGCGTCGGGGCCGCCCCGGGGCATGGAGGCAATCGCCGCCTCGCCGCTGTTCTGTGGTGACATGATTCGAAACTACCAACGGAACTGGCCTTTTTGGCTATGAACTTGCTATGAGAAACACCCAGGGCCGGGCGGCGCAAACACGGAGGCGGACTGCGGGATGTCCTTGGTCCGCGCCTGCCTCCCAGGGTTGCGCGGTCGCTTTATCGCGGCCAGACCGCCCCGACTGGGCCGGACCCGACACAGAGCGAGAGCCCTGGCGTGATCGGGCGCACTATCACTGCCGATCCTGCGCCGTCCAATCGCACGAACACGGTGTGCAGGCCCGACGCGACGGGGACCCGTTGCGCGGCGCCAGTGGGCAGACGGACTTCGACGTCGCCGTCCACGCTGGCGAAATAATTGAGCTGCGCCGTCCACTGCCAGTCGAGCAGCGGCCCGTCGAGCGGCAGCGCTCGGGCGGTTTGCGGCTCCACGCGCGCGCCGCAGCCAGGGACTGGGCCCTGCTGGATCGTGCGCACCGAGCTGACTTGCCCAGGAACGAAGCGCCCCTGGTCGTCGACGAAATGCAACACCGTGGTCGAGGTGGCGAACGGCGGGCGCTCGCGCACTGCCGCGAAAACGTGGCTCATGAGATTGTCGGGGTAACTCATCCAACTGAGCACGGTGTAGGGGACCGGTTGGTCGAGCAGCGGGGTTGCGCGGTTCGCCGCCAGCTCGCGGCGAACAGTGGCGAGGTACGCGTTGGTGGGGTTCTGCGACCATATGTCGTCGAACGCGGCAGTGGAAACGAGGCCGACGCAACAGAGCGCCCCAGCGGCCGCGAGCGCCCGCCGCTGCCCGCGGCGTTGGCTGCTCGCCCGCGCGAGCATCGCGAGCGACGCGACGAGGACGACCGCGCAGTCGGCGACGTAGCGCAGGGACAAACCCACTTCAGGGTCGGGGTCCAGGTTGATCCGCCACAGCAGCATCACGGTCTCGCATGCAGCGGCGTACCCGAAGAACACCAGCCACGCCGCGCCGCCGCGCGCCGCGCGCCGCGCGGAAACCGCGACGACGAGGACGGTCGCGATCAGGGCTGCCGCGGCGAAGGCGGAGGGGGGCTCTGCGACCGCGACGATCGGTTGCTGGCGCTTCCAGGACAACGGCCCGCCGAACACCGCGGGAAGCAGGCCTCGAACGTTCGCCTCCCAGAACGTCTCAGTGATGATCCGCAGGGGCGCCAGCCCGCTGCGGGGCGGGCTCGCCCAGCAGCACACCGCCGCAGCCCACAGGGACATGACAGCCGCGTGGCCCGCCCACAGTTGGCGGCTGCGGCGCAGTGTTGTCCGGATCGGGCGGTGGCGGCCGGCGATCCGCATGTCGAGCACGGCGATAGCCGTCGCGGCAAACGGGATGAGCAGAGCTTTTTCGAAAAATGCCAACGCGGCGGCAAAACCGAGCACGGCCCTCATCGCGTGGCGCGGGCGCTGCGTGCGGACCAGCAGCAGCGTTTCGCCTGCGACCCACGCGAGCCCGGCGTGCAACGGCAACGCGTTGAGCGCGGCGGACCACCACACGAACGAGGGCAGCGTGAGCGGGGTGAACAGGTACCAGGCGAAAAGGGCGACTGTGACCGGTCGCCACCCGAGGACCAGCCGCACAAGGCGCAGCACGGCGAGCGAGGCGAGGGCTTGCAGCACGAGCAGCTCGATGAACGCAGGAGCCCACTGCAAGGGCGCGAGCTTGGTGGTGACCCCGGCGACGAGGAACGCGCCCGGCATGACATGCCCGTCGTGGCTTGCGAGCAGATACCCCTGTGACCAGATCGCGGACGTGCTGGCACGGCCTGCGAGCACCAGGTCGTCCCAGTAGAAACCGCCCCGCCAAGCGACCCAGCCGCGCACCGCGAGCTGGGCGACGAGCAACGCCGCGGCCAGCTGCGCCAGCCGCGCGCGCGGCTCCTCGGACGCAGACGTCGGACCCATAGTCTGAGCAAGAATACGAGAACAGCGCGCGGGCGCATGGTCGAACCGCGTTCGTCGGTGAGATGTGATACACATACCTTGAATAAGGGTAATGTGATTCATAGATGACAGGCACAATGATGATAGGAGACGCCATGGACCTCGAAAAAGCTCAGCTTCGTTTTCAAGAACTCCGCGAGCAAGCCGACGAGGTGTCCGCCGAAGAGCTCGACGAGATCTGGGCGGCCCTGCCGACCGTGCGGACGGAGGAAATCCTCGGGCACTGGAAAGGCGACGTGTTCCACACCGACCATCCGCTGGTCGACCAGCTCCGGCTCATCAAATGGCATGGCAAGTCTTTCGTGTCGCCCAAGGACGCGAAACCTTTGGTCTGCATGGACGCCAAGGGCGCACTGTACTCCAACGCCGCGATCGGCAAGGGCGAAGCCAGCCTTTGGATGGTGGAATTCCGGGGCGAGACCACCGCGACGATGGTCTACGACGGCCAACCCATCTTCGACCATTTCAAGAAAGTGGACGAGAGCACGCTCTTCGGCATCATGAACGGGAAACACATCCACGACGAGGGCCCGTTCGTCTATTTCGTCCTCGAACGCGACGACAAGAACTGACCGCGCTGGCCCTGCGCGCCCGATGCTTCGCGCGTTCTTTTACAGTTGGCCGACGTTCTGGTCAGGGCCGAGCGCGAAGCCCCAGTCCAACAGCGCTTGCGCCTGGTCCCAATAAGTGGGGCCGCCCGGTGCGTTCAGTCCGTGCATCATGGACACCACCAGGCGGCGCCCGTCCCGCTCGGCAGCCCCGACGAACGTTTTCCTCGCGGCGTTGGTGAAACCGGTTTTACCGCCGAGCGCACCAGGGTAGAGGGTGAGCAACTCGTCTTGATTGCGAATTTCGTCCTCCCCCGAATCGCCGGGGAACAGCGCCGTCGGCTCGGCTGTGATCTCGGCGAAAACAGGCCGGCTGAGCGCCTCGCGGAAGATGACGGCGAGGTCCCGCGGGGTGGTGTGCATTTCCATCCCCGGCCAGTCAAGCCCAGAGGGCGAACCGGTGCGGGTGTCGCTCGCCCCGATCTCTGCGGCCTTCTCGTTCATCTTCGCCACGGCCGCGTCAAACCCGCCGAGCGCTTCCGCCAAGGTGTTCGCCGCATCGTTGCCCGAGACCAGCAGCAGCCCGTCCAAGAGCTGGCGGACACTGTACTCGCGGCCCGTTGTGACGCCCACGCAGGAGCATTCCGCGAGGTCGGATCGGTTGGCCAGCACAGTGGAATCCAACGGGACCTCGTCGATGACCGTCAGAGCGAGCAGCGTCTTAATGGTGCTCGCCGGGGCATGGTAGGCGTACGGGTTTTTCGCGGCGAGGATTTCCCCGCTGTCCATGTCGGCGAGCAGCCACGCTTCGGCGGGGCCGTCCGGCACCTCGGGCGACCCGGCGGGACTGCACGGGGCGCCGTCGCAGGACGGCACGCTCAAGCCGCTGAGCGCGGGGCTCGCCTGCGCGGGCGGGCACGGGAGGAGGGCGACGAGCAGCAGGAGGCAACTCGTGCCCAACGGTGACAAGGATCGCATCGGCACCAGCGTATATCCCGCCGCGCTGTCGGACAAGACGCAAGGACCCGGCTGGTGCCCGCCCAGAGGGAGCCCGGCGACGAGAGGGCTAGGCTGGCTTTGTGCCAGAGCGAACCGGTGTGCCCACGCTTGCACGGCTGGGCCTGGTCGCCACGAGCGCCCAGGAAGACGTGGCGCGGCTCGGCTGGGCCGACGAAGCCAGCGTGGGCCTGCTGTGGGCGCTTTCGCGAGCGGCCAATCCGGATTGCGCGCTCCGCGCGTTGAGCCGACTCGCGGACGCCCTCGACAGCGCCGAAGCCGAGGGTCCCGCTGGGCCTGGGTCGCCGACAGGCTGTGCTGGGTCTCAGTCGCCGACAGGCTGTGCTGGGTCTCAGTCGCCGACAGGCTGGGCGGAGCTCGGCCGTGAGCTGGCCCAGGACTCCACGCTGCGCGGGCGGCTGTTGGGCGTGCTCGGGGCCTCGCCCGCGCTCGCCGACCATCTGATCGCCAACCCGTCGCGCTGGCGCCTCTTGCGGCGTTCGGACGGGGTCGTCCCGGACGCCCCCGCGCGGCGCAAACCGGAACCGTTGCCCACCGGGCAGGAACTCGCCGAGGAGCTGTTCGCGGTGCTCGACGCCCACACGGACGAGCGATTGCTGCAGACGCGGCTGCGGGGCGTGTACCGGGACTGGCAGCTGCGACTGGCGGCCCGAGACGTGGCGGCCACCGTGGAGGACGAGCCCGTGCTGCCGCTCATGGCCGTCGCCGAGCACCTCTCCGACATGGCGGACGCGGCGCTCGCGGCCTTGTTGGAATTCGCCAAACGCAAAATCGTCCCCCCGCATGAGCAAGCGCCGAAGATCGCGGTGATCGCGATGGGCAAGCACGGTGCCCGCGAGCTCAACTATGTGAGCGACGTGGACGTCATCTTCGTCGCCGAGCCCGCGGGCCAAATCTCCGACCGGATCGCGGCGGAACTCATGCGGGCCTGCTCCTATGTGAGCTTTGTGGTGGACGCGGGGCTGCGCCCGGAAGGCAGGCACGGCGCCCTCACCCGCACGCTGGAGTCCCACCGCAAGTACTACACCAACTGGGCGAAGCCGTGGGAGTTCCAAGCGCTGCTCAAGGCGAGGCCAGCCGTCGGCGACATGGCGCTCGGCCAAGCGTGGTTCGACGCGCTGAGCCCGATGGTGTGGAAGGTCGCCGAGCACGAGGACTTCGTGGACGAGGTCCGGGCCATGCGACGGCGGGTCGAGGAGTCGGTGCCGCCGCCGCTGCGCGAGCGCGAGATCAAGCTCGGCCGGGGTTCTTTGCGGGACGTGGAATTCGCCGTCCAGCTCCTCCAACTCGTCCACGGCGGACCCGACCCCAATTTGAGGCTGCGGGCGACCATTCCCGCCCTCGCCGCGCTCGCCGCGGGCGGCTACATCAGCCGCGACGACGCCGCGAACCTCACCGCGTCCTACGAGTTCCTGCGCTTGCTGGAGCACCGTTTGCAGATGAAACAGATGCAACGCACGCACACCTTGCCGGAAGATTCCGACGAGGAGGCGATGCGCTGGCTCGCCCGCGCGGCGCACCTGCGCCCCGACGGCCAACACGACGCGCTCGGCGTGCTCCGGGAATGCGTCCGGCACGAACGCCGCCGGGTGCTGCGCCTGCACAGCAAGTTCTTCTACCAGCCGTTGCTCGCCGCCGTCTCGCACCGCCCCCAGCTCGGTCTTTCCGAACAAGGAGCGGTGCGGCAGCTGCGCGCCCTCGGCTATGCCCGCCCAGAAGCCGCCTTCGGGCACCTCAAGGCCCTTACGACTGGGCATCGGCGGGCGAATCAAATCCAAGGGGTCCTGCTGCCGACCCTGCTGGAATGGCTGGGCGAGACCCCGGACCCGGACGGCGGCTTGTTGTCGTACCGCAAAATTTCCGAGGCGTTCGCCGACCACCCCTGGTATTTGCGCACGCTGCGGGACGAGACCGCCGCCGCCAAGCGGCTGATGCGGGTGCTCGGCGTGTCGGCCTTCGTGCCAGAGCTGATGCTGCGCGCCCCGGAGGTGCTGCGGCTGTACGCCGACGGCCCGCACGGCCCCCGCTTGTTGTCCACGAACACCGACGAGGTCACCAGCGCGCTGCTCACCTCGTCGGCCAAACACAAGGATCTGCACGCGGCGGTCTCCGCGGCGCGCGGCGCGCGCCGCTACGAGCTCGCCAGGGTCGCTTCGGCGGACCTCCTGGGTGTCATGGAGCTCCCATCGGTGTGCTGGGCGCTCTCCAGGGCGTGGGCCGCGACGATCAACGCCGCCCTCGCCGCCGCCGTCCGCGCGACCACGCCCGAGGGCGAGGCGCCCCCCGCGCAGATCGCGGTCATCGGCATGGGCCGCCTTGGCGGCGGCGAGCTCGGCTACGGCTCGGACGCCGACGTCTTGTTCGTCTGCGAGCCGCGTGCGGGAGCCGACGAGCACGAGGCGATCAAATGGGCCACCGGCGTGGCCGAGCGCGTCCGTTCCCTGTTGGCGGCTCCGAGCCCGGACCCCTCGCTGCACGTCGACGTGGACCTGCGTCCCGAAGGCAGAGGCGGCCCGCTGGTCTGCACCCTCGCCGCGTACGACAGGTATTACAAGACGCGGGCGCAGGCCTGGGAGGCTCAGGCGTTGCTGCGGGCACACCAGATCGCGGGCGACCAGGAGCTCGGAGTCAAATTCCTGCATCTGGTCGACCCCGTGCGCTATCCGCCGGGCGGCATCGGCAGCGAGGCGGTGCGCGAAATCCGCAGGATCAAAGCGAGGGTGGACACCGAACGGCTCCCCAGAGGCGCCGATCCCACGACGCACACCAAGCTCGGCCGGGGCGGCCTCGCCGACGTGGAGTGGGCGGTGCAGCTGATCCAGCTGCGCCACGCCGGAGCCGTGCCGTCGCTGCACAACACCTCGACGATGCAGACCCTGGCCGCGATCGAGGCCGAGAACCTTCTGCCCGCCGAGGACGTCGCCCAGCTGCGCGAAGCCTGGGTCACCGCGACCAAAGCGCGCAACGCGCTTGTCTTGGTCAAAGGCAAATCCATCGACCAACTGCCGGGCCCGGGGCCGGTGCTCGCCGCAGTCGCGTCCGCGGCGGGCTGGGCGGATTGGGAGGACTCCGGCGCGTTCCTGGACAACTATCTGCGCGTGACGCGCCGCGCGCACAACGTCGTCGTGCGCGTCCTGGAGAGCGAGACCGCCTAACCCCCGGCTTCTCGCCGCAACACCGGGGGTTGCGGTCTCAGCCTCACAGGCTCCCGGTCGCCAGCAGGCCGCCGTCGATCCGGATGGTCTCCCCGGTGATCCACGAGGATTCGTCGGAGACGAGGAAGCCCACCAGGCTCGCCACGTCCTGCGCAACGCCGAGCCTGCCCAATGGGTAGCCCGCCGCGCGCGCGGCCTCGTCCTCGTAGAGCAGCGCCGAGAAGTCGGTCTTCACCACCGCCGGGGCGACCGCGTTGACCCGGATCTTCGGGCCGAGCTGCCAGGCCAGCTCCTCGGTGAGGCGGATGAGCGCGGCTTTGGAAGCCCCGTACGCCGCGATGACCCCGGTGGAGCGCAGACCCCCGACGCTCGCGAGGTTCACCACCGTCCCGCCGTGCTCGCCGAGCCAGGCCCGGTGCGCCTCCTGGATGAAACCGAGCGCCGCGACGACGTTCGTGTCGAAGATCTTGCGCACCGCGTTCAAATCCGCCTCCATGAGCGAACCGAAGGCCGGGTTGGTCGCGGCGTTGTTGACCAGGATGTCCAGCGAGCCGTGCTCGGACACGGCTTCCTTGACGGCCTGGGCGCGGTCCTCGTCCCGGCCGGCGTTCGCCACAACGGCGTGGACCTTTCCTTCGGGGAACTCGTCGCGCAGCTCCTGCGCGGTCTGCGTCAGCTGCTCGGTCTTGCGCGCGGTGATCGTCACGGCCGCCCCCCGCCGAAGCAGCTCTGCCGCGATGGCTCTGCCGATGCCTCTGCTGCCGCCTGTGATGAGCGCGCTGCGTCCGTCGAGGTCCATACGTGGGAGACTACGCGACAGCCGTCTTGTTACGGTGATGGGGACAACATAACAGGCATCGTATTGGAGACATCATGGACTTCGGCCACTCGAAGCTGGCGGAGCGTTACATCGCCGAACTGGACAGCTTTCTGCGCGAGGAGGTCGAACCCCGCCAGCGGGAGTACTACGAAGCCGTCGCCGAGCAGCCCTGGTCCGTGCCCCCGATGATCGTGGAGCTCAAAGCCAAGGCCAAAGCCGCCGGACTGTGGAATTTGTTCCTCCCCCCGGACGCGGGCGACGGCCGGGGCGCAGGCCTCAGCAATGTGGAGTACGCGCCGCTCGCCGAGATCATGGGCCGGTGGAGCTGGGCTTCCGAGATCTTCAACTGCAGCGCCCCCGACAGCGGCAATATGGAAGTGCTGCTGCGCTACGGCAGCCCCGAACAACAGGAACAGTGGCTCGAACCGCTCTTCGCGGGACAGATCCGCTCCGCGTTCGGCATGACCGAGCCGCAGGTCGCGTCCTCCGACGCCACGACTATGGAGGCCACTGCCGTCCTGGACGGCGACGAGGTCGTGCTCAACGGGCGTAAATGGTGGAGCACCGGGATCGGGCATCCGGACTGCGAAGTCATCATTTTCATGGGTTTGACCGATCCGAACGCGCAGCCCTACCAGCGGCATTCCATGGTGCTCGTCCCCGTCGGCTCCCCGGGGGTGAAGGTCGAGCGCATGCTCACCGTGTTCGGCTACGACGAGGCCCCCGTCGGCCATGCGGAGGTCAGCTACACCGACGTGCGCGTGCCCCTGGCGAACGTGATCGCCGGGCTTGGGCGGGGTTTCGAAATCGCCCAGGGCCGCCTCGGGCCGGGGCGCATCCACCACTGCATGCGCACCATCGGGCTCGCCGAGCATGCTTTGGAGCTCGGCTGCAAACGCGCGAGCGCGCGCAGCGCCTTCGGCAAGCCGCTCGTCGACCTCGGCGGCAACCGGGAGCGCATCGCCGAGGCGCGCCTCGCCATCGAGCAGGCCAGGCTCTTGGTGCTGCGCACCGCGTGGCTCATCGACACCAAGGGCGTCCACTGGGCGCGCAGCGAAGTCTCCCAAATCAAAGCCGTCGTCCCCAAAGCCATGCACTCGGTCGTGGACACCGCGCTGCAATTGCACGGTGCGGCGGGCCTCAGCGGGGACTTCCCGCTCGCCGAGGCGTACGCCTGGACCCGCGCCCTGCGGTTCGTCGACGGCCCGGACGAAGTGCATTTGGGCGTGGTCGCCCGGCAAGAGCTCAAACGCTACGAAGGGAGCGCCGCCGATGGGCGTTGAGGATCAGCCGGCGGAGCTGCGCGACGAGGACCGCTTCGACGTCGAGGCGGTCGCCGCCTGGCTCCACGAACGCCTTCCCGGGCTCGGCGGCATCCCCGAAGTGCGGCAATACCCTGGCGGGGCCTCGAACCTCACGTACCTTTTGCGCTACCCCGGCCGCGATCTCATCCTGCGCCGCCCCCCGGCAGGGCGCAAAGCCGCTTCCGCGCACGACATGAAGCGCGAGTTTTTCGTCCAACAGCGCCTGAAGCCGGTGTACCGGTACGTGCCCGAGGTCCTCGCGCTCTGCGAGGACGACACGGTGCTCGGCTCGCAGTTCTATGTGATGGAGCGCCTGCGCGGCGTCATCCTGCGCCGGGACCTTCCCGCAGGGGCGTCGCTCGCCGAGGCCGAAGCCCGCGCGCTCTCCGTGCGCGCGGTGGACAGCCTGATCGAGCTGCACAAGGTCGATCCCGAGCAGGCCGGTGTGCGAAGCCTCGGCAAAGGCGACGGCTACGTCAGCCGCCAGGTCTCCGGCTGGTCGCGGCGCTACCCTGCGGCGCGCACCGAGAACGTCGGCGATTTCGAGAAGGTCATGCGGTGGCTTGACCGCAACCAGCCCGAGGACGTGGCGACAGTGGTCCTCCACAACGACTTCCGGTTGGACAATCTGGTGATCGACGACCTTGTGTCCCTCAACGTGATCGGGGTGCTCGACTGGGAAATGTCCACCCTTGGCGATCCGCTCATGGACCTTGGCGGGGCGCTCGCCTACTGGACCCAGGCCGACGATGACGACACGGCCCTGCGCCACCGGCGCCAGCCCACGCATCTGCCGGGGATGCTGACTCGCGCGCAAGTGCTCGACTATTATGTCGAGAGGACCGGTTTCGCCCCGGCGAACTGGACATTCTACGAGGTCTTCGGCCTCTTCCGGCTGGCTGGCATTGTGCAGCAGATCTACTTCCGGTACCACAACGGCCAGACGACCAACCCGGCGTTCAAAGATTTTTGGTTGTTCGTGAACTACCTCGAACGCCGCTGCGAAAACCTGCTCGGGATCTGAGGCGGCCGCCGCATGGGAGTCGTGTACCTCGTTCGCCACGGCCAGGCCTCGTTCGGCTCCGCGGATTACGACCAGCTCTCCGAGCTCGGGGTCCGGCAGTCCCATGTCGTCGGCGACGAGTTGCGCAGGCGAGGCGCCGGTTCGGGCGAGGCGTGGTGCGGGACGTTCGCGCGTCAGCGCGGCACCGCGCAGGCCGCCGGATTCTCGCCCCAGCACGACATCCGCTGGGACGAGTACGACGTCCATGACGTGCTCGCAGGCCACGGGATTGCCGCCGACGGGACCGGCGCCGATCCGCGCTCCTTCCAACGCGGATTGGACAGCGCCCTCGCGCGTTGGGTCGAGGCTGGCGCGTCGAGCCCCTGCCAGGAGAGCTGGGCCGCATTCGCCGCGCGCACGCGAAGCGCCTTGGGCGAACTCGTCGCAAGCCTCGGCCAAGGGGAGGACGCGGTCGTCTTCACCTCAGGAGGAGTGATCGGCGCGTTGGCCGCGCTGGCGCTCTCTGGGGGCGCGGAGCCGGACTGGGGCCGTGTCTTCTTGCCGCTGCACCGCGTGGTGTGCAATACGGGGATCACGAAACTCATCGTCGGGCGCTCCGGGGTCAGCATGGTCTCGTTCAACGAGCACGCCCATCTCGAAGGGGAATCCTCCGGGCTGCTCACCTACCGCTAGCGTCGCGCCGTTTGGCCGCGCGAAGGATCAAAGGCCAGAGCAAAGGGAAGCTCGCCTGGTCGGTGAGCATGGTCACCGGAGTCCGGTTGTGGACGTAGCCGACGGCGATCCCGTTGCTCGGGTCCGCCCAGCCGGCCGAACCGCCGATGCCGATGTGGCCGAAACCGGTGAGCGTCACCGGCGTGAGGAGCGAGTGATAGCCCAGATGCCACATCATCGGCACGCCGAGCACGCGGTCCGGCTGGTAGGTGGCGCGATTGCGGGGATCTCGCCGCGCCGACAGCTGCCGCACAGTCTCCGGTTGCAACAGCTGGGTCCCGTCCACGCTGCCGCCCCCCGCCAGGGCCGCGTACACCGTGGCCAGCACGGGCGCGGTGACCACAACGCTGGCCGCGGGCATCTCGCCGTCCAAGATCGGCGGGTGGTCCCCGTGCAGGATTTTCTCCATCCCCGGCTCTGGGATGCAGGCTTCTATCAGCCTTTTGAATGGAGTCCACTTTCTGCCGAATTGGATCACTTGTTGGGCCGGGGAGGTGGAAGGAATCCGCGCCCCGACGAACGCGGCCAACTGCGTCGGCGAGCTTTCGGGCGGTCGGCCCAGGTGAATGTGCTCCACGCCGAGCGGCTCGGCCAACTCCTGGCGGAACAGATCGCGCATCCCTTTGCCGGTGACTGCGCGAGCCAGCCCCGACAAGATCCAGCCATATGTGAAAGCGTGATAGGCAGGCTTGCCCGCGAACCGGTCCGCCCATGCCGACGCCAGCCGGTCCTCAATCAGCTCGTGGTCGAAGTAGTCCGCGTACTCATTGATGATTCCGCCCAGCTGGGACAGGCCCGCCTCGTGCGCCATGACCTTGCGGACCGTGACGGCGTGCTTGCCGCTTTTCCCGAACGCGGGCCAATACTCGGCCACCGGCTTGTCGTATTCGATCAGGCCCCTGTCGGCCAACCGGTGGATGATCGTGCTGGACAGCCCCTTGGACACCGAGAACACGATCGGAGCGGTGTCGCGCGTCCACGCCGCGCGCCCGGCCCGGTCCGAGTGCCCCGCCCAAATGTCGAGCACCGTTTCCCCGTGCAAGCGCACCGTCAACGCGCCGCCGCCGGCCCGTCGTCCTGTGTACAGCTTCGCGAAAGCCTTGACGACTGGATCGAAATGCCGGTCCGCCGTCCCCTGCACCCCTTCCGGGAGGCCCTGTTGGGCGTCGGGGGCAGACATGACAGTGACCATGGTCATAAATTTTAGCAGCAGTGACGTGCATTACCCATTTTCGGGGTCGTGGGCGCGCAGCGGCTTCGGCTCAGTAATGCCACGGATACGGGGACCAGTCGGGGGCGCGTTTCTCAAGGAATTGGTCCCTGCCCTCCACCGCCTCGTCTGTTTGATAGGCCAAGCGCGTCGCCTCTCCCGCGAAAAGCTGCTGCCCCACCAAACCGTCGTCGGCGAGGTTGAACGCGTACTTCAGCATGCGGATCGCCTGCGGGGATTTGCCGAGGATCTCCCGAGCCCACTGAATGCCCTCGGCTTCGAGCCGCCCATGCTCGACCACGGCGTTCACCGCGCCCATACCGCGCATCTCCTCGGCGCTGTAGGGGCGGGCGAGGAAAAAGATCTCGCGGGCGAACTTCTGTCCGACCTGCTTGGCGAAATAGGCGCTGCCGTAACCGCCGTCGAAACTGCCGACGTCCGCGTCAGTCTGTTTGAACCTGGCGTGCTCGCGGCTCGCGAGCGTGAGGTCGCACACCACGTGCAAGCTGTGCCCGCCGCCCGCCGCCCATCCGTTCACCAGCGCGATCACCACCTTCGGCATGAACCGGATCAAACGTTGCGCCTCCAAAATGTGCAAACGCCCCGCGCGACCCTTCTCCACAGTCGACGAGTCTTCGCCGCTCGCGTACTGGTACCCCGTCCGGCCTCGGATACGTTGGTCCCCCCCGCTGCAAAACGCCCACCCGCCGTCCTTCGGGCTCGGCCCATTGCCCGTCAGCAACACCACCCCGACATCCGGGCTGGTCCGGGCGTGGTCCAGCACGGCGATCAGCTCGTCCACCGTGTGCGGCCGGAACGCATTGCGGACCTCGGGCCGGTCGAACGCGATGCGCACCGCGCCGATTTCCGCATGCCTGTGGTACGTGATGTCCGTGAGGTCCGGGAAATCGGGGACGTCCCGCCATTGCGTCGGGTCGAACGGGCTCGGTGCAGTCGAATCGGGCATGCTCAGACTCTAGTTCGAGCGCGAACCACAGCAGGCAACTGGTGCAGCGAGAGCAGCCGCCAGCCTTGCGGGCCCAGCTGGACCCGGCCCAACAGCACGCGCACCACATCGCGCGCGCAGTCCAATCTGCACACGAAGTCATGGACAGCCGCCTGTCCTTCCAACGCGAAAGAACGCGAGGCGACATTCGTGATGAACAGCCGGGCGTCGAGCGAACGGACCAGCCTCGCCACCTCCGCCTGGGCTGGTTTGGCGCACAGGCCGAGCAGCTGACTCCTCGGACGGCCGTGATTCAGAGTCTCCCGCAGCCGCCGCATCAGAAAAAAGACGAAAGCATCCGCCTCCTTGCGCAACCCATCCGCCGGGCAGCGCAACGCCGGACGCCGCGCACCTGCCTGTCCTTGCGCGTTCTCCCCCGACCGCATCATGCATCCCCCTGTCTCTTCCGCCGCAGGCAACAATTCCCTCAGCGGCGTCCTCCCAGTCGCCAATATCGTACTGGACCGATCGCGGTTCAGGTCGCCGGGTTCTCCCTTTTGCCGGGATTGCAGCCAGAAGCCAACATTTCCACGCCCCCGACCGCGGGCCGCCACGGCTCGAGATTCCAGCTCTCCTTGGATTTCGCAAAACTCTGGTGGCAGTCGAACTGCTCCCGCATACCGGGGGAGTCCGCCTCCGGCGCGAGCGACAGCACCTCATCCCACTCCGCGCCCTGCAGCTCAGCTGGCGCGTCCCGTCCCGCCCGCGTCGGGAAAACATGCAAACTCGGCCCGTCCGAAGCGCGCGCCCAAACCACATGCTCGATCCAACGTCCCCCACGATCAGCGGGGTCCGCCCAGGCCGCCTCGCCGCCGAACGCGCAAACAATCAAGGCCGAAAACAGCGCGCGCACGTCTCTATCATCCCATGACCGGGGTGCGCACCGCCATCACCCATGTGATGACGGCAGCAGATCGCCGAGCTTCGCCAGTGTTCTTCGCGCGTGCTCACGGTCGCGGTGGGTCTAGATCTTGTTCGCTGCCGCAGTGGAGTGTCCAAGAATCATCATTCGCACGTCTTCTGGCACGCCGTGTTGCTGCAACAACGTCTTTGCCGTGTGCCTGTTGAGTTGTGTTCCCGCATGCCGCACCCGCGCCGCAGCGAATCTTTCACGCCAGGCGCCGCCGTCATGTTCCGGCCGGATCGGCTTGCCGTTTGGCCTGCAAAAGATCAAACCGCCCATCCCTCTCGGTGTTCGCTCCGTCTAAGCTTGAAGCTGCGCGCCAAGTTCGGGGATGAGCGGCAAGAGGAGATTTGTTCTCGTCTTGGCAGGCGCAAGGCAAGCTGTTCGCCAGATGGGACGGCACTTGTGGCCAATAGGCAGATCAAACGCAGACAGGGGCACGCTTCGACTCCCGTTCGGGTTTGAACCCGTCTTTGAGTGTGAGCTCTTGAAGCCGCCATGAGAAATCTCTGGTCATTTGGTCTGTGTCGACGAGCTCCGTGCCGGCGCCCAGAGCCACACAGGAAGGCAGAACTGCGAACGCGCGCATGACCGTATCCTCGTACGCGCCGCGAAGAAAAATATAAATATTGCCAAAGGGGTTTCAATATCTTCCAGTTCGGGTTAGGGTGAAAAGTATGATCAAGAACACAATGACTCGAAAGACAGTTCTTCGTGCCGTCGGCGCGTTCGCCGCGCTCGCGGCAGGCGTCGGTGTGGTTGTCGGCTGTTCCGACAACAAACAAGCCGCTGACAAGGCGAGCGGAGCCATGACGAGCGCGACGAACGCCCTCACCAGCGCATCGAGCGCAGTGTCGTCCGCAGGAAGCTCGGTGTCGAGCGTGGTGTCGTCGGCGCTCTCCTCGCCGACGACCATCGACGCGCCGGGTGTCGGCAACGTCGTGCTGGACGGCCCGATCGCCTCCGCCTACGCGAAGGCGGGCGGCAAAGAGAAGCTCGGACTGCCCACGGCCCAGCCGGAGAAGGTCGGCGACGGCACTGTGCAAGCCTTCGAACACGGCAACGCCATCTATTGGTCGAAGGAGACCGGAGCGCGCCTCGTGCGGGGCGAAATCTTGAAGATCTACAAGGCCCACGGCGGTCCTGCCGGAGCGTTGGGGTTCCCGACAGCCGACGAGGCTGAGACCGCAGGCGGCCCGCATGCGGCCCACGGCGGCTGGATCAGCGAATTCCAGCACGGCACGGTCACCTGGCTCAACCAGGGCGACGGCATGTTCAAGGGGAACGTAACCCAGAAATAAACCGGTTTTCCGAAGCAAGCCGCCCCGCGCACGCGGGGCGGCTTGCTTCGTTGTGAAGGCCCGAAAGCGAGGTGTGGGGCCGGCGGGGCTCGAACCCGCGACCAAGGGATTATGAGTCCCCGGCTCTAACCGACTGAGCTACAGCCCCTGGGACTGGCTGGAAATGCGAAGCCAGTCGCCGGGTTGCGAGTGTACAGGGTCGTGAGGGCGGTTTTCACCTCCTCGTTCGCCCGGTTCCGGCCAAAAATCGGGTGTGCGAACGGTCTTCGGACCTTATGGACCCGCTACTACTATCTGGGATGCTACCCAGCGGGAACGGTCGCCGCTTACGAGGGACGCAAAGTGTCGCAAGTGCTTTACCCGGAATGAGGCAAGATCACTCGATGTGCCGCCTCGGATACTGATCAGACTGCGAAATGTGCAGATCGCGCAGGATGGGAGGCGTTCTGTGTGTTTCGGCAGGCCCGATGGGAGCAGTTGCCGGATTCTATGGCACCAGCTCGCGGGGCCTTGGCGCTCGTGTTTTAATAGCCTGATGCGCAGCGGATTCCCCACAGCGCCTGACCGCTCCTCGCGGGTGGCGGGCTGGTCAGTTGTGCTCTGATGCCTCCGCACATCAAGATCAACGTCGAGCAGGTTAAGGACGCTGGCGGTCTCGTGCAACAGAAGGCGGACGAGGCGAACACGCAGATGTCGAGCCTATACGAGTCCGGGCTGACTGCGAAGGACGGCAACGCGGGTTTCGCCACCGGGAACGCATTGGTGTCGTTCGCGACGAACAAGCGAGAGAAGACCACGACGGCGATCACCCTGCTGCGGGACACCGGGCAGAAGATCGTGGAGAGCGCCCAGCTGATCCACGCGACCGATCAGGGGAGCGCGGACGGGTTGAGCAGGACTGCGAGCGGCCTCGATGACCTCGGGCACTGACCTTGCGGGGGTTGCCTGATGGTGAGTTTCGCGGAGTTACGGGACGCGAAGCCCGAGAAGTGGATGACCACAGCCAACGATCTGCGCTCAGCGGCGGACAAGTTGGAGCGGGCTGTGGACGAGATTCACGACAACGGCACGAAGAAGGTCGAGGAGCATTGGGCCGACCACCTCGGTGCGATGGCGAAAGACAAGCTGATCATCGGGACGGCCGAACTCACGGCGATCAGTGTCGAGGACCGGGGCGCCGCCACCGTCCTCGACACTCTCTCCCATGCGATCACGACCGCGCAGGGCGAACTGCGCTCGTACGTCGAGTTCGCGAAGGGCAAGGGGTTGGAGGTCTCGGACTCGGGGCAGGTGAGCATTCCCGCGAACGCCCCGTACACGGAATACGATCAGCTCGTCCACTACCAGCAGGAGGCGCAGCGGCTCATCAGCGAGGCCGTGGAAGCCGCGACTCAGGCGGACGGCCTCGCCAAAGACGGGTTGAAGGAACTCGATGTCGATGTGGTCCCACCATCGACCGACCCGAACAAAGTCGATGAGTTCGTGAACGATATCCGTGATCGTCAAGCCGACGCGGTGACGAAATCGCTCAACCAGATACGCGACCTGCTCCCCGATGGGCTCCCGCCCGAGGACGTGGCGAAATGGTGGGGCTCGCTCAGCCAAGCCGATCAGGACATGTTCAAGAAGGCTTGCCCCATCGAACTCTTCGATCTGCCTGGTGTTCCCCAACAAGTCAAAGACGCCCTGGACGATAGGAGTCGGGGCTACAGCAATATCAACGCGTTGCGGTACGCGCGGGACCATTGGAACGACGACTCCATTGATCATGTGGACAACAGTCGGTGCACGGACTTCGTGTCCAACGTGCTGCACTTCGGCGGCGGGCTGCCGTATAAAACGAGCTGGCTGGGCGACCTCGATGACACGGACAACTGGATGCTCTCCGGCGCAGCCGAGAATCACTGGCTCGGTGAGCAGTACGCCATGACCCACACATGGGCCGGAGCGGAGAACAACAAACAGTTCTGGCTCCAGCACGGCGGCGAGCAGCACCCTGTCTCGCAGGCGCTCCCCGGCGACGTTCTCTACTGGAACGGGCACGGCGGCAACCACGAAGAGGGAAAGGCGTTCCACGCCGCCATCGCCACGGGCGTGCTCCCCGATGGCGAAGTCCTCTACACGCAGCATGACGCGGACGGCTACAACCGCAGCCTCCAAGACCGCGAGCACTACTACGAGCAGAACGACGTCGGCGGCGCGGAAGTCGTCGCAGTGAGGCCGAAACGCACATGGTGAACCAAACTGAGGCATCCGAGCCGAAGGCCCGCAAGCGCCGGGGATGGGGGAAGGCCGCGCTCGCGCTCTGCCTCGCGGGCATCGCCAGCCTCGTCCTCTACATGTTCGCAGCCGATACTGCTGGCAAAGAGTACGTGAAGCATCCGTGCCCGACGCCGCCCGTGCCGTGGACAGTCCAGGCGACATGGTTCCTCGCCTTCGGGCTGTTCACAGCCGCGATAATCGCCATCGTCGCCACGGGGTTCTTCGCGTGGTCGTCGCAGAAAACCCTCACCGTGCTCTGCGTGTTCTGGGCGCTCGTCGCGGCACTGCCCCTCGTCTTCCTCGCGGACGTCTACGGGCAGGGCTACCTCGGCGGACCCGATGGCCCCAACGAATGCGTCGGCGGACGCGTCGCCAGCCCTTAAATGAGATCGCTTGTATGGGAATCCCCAAGCAGTGGGTGTTGCGCATCTTCCTCGCCGCTGACTCCCCCTTATCGGCCAGGGTTGATGTGTTCTGGCATGACCGGTCACGGGAACTGATGCTAGGAAAGATAGGGCTGTGCTTCGAACACAGTGGTAGAGGGCAGCGAAAGTTCTGCTTGGGCGCGAGTCTTCTTCACCTTAGGGTATCTGCCAGCGAACTGGAAATCGGGTGGTAGCAAACCTATCGGAACGATAGCCCTTATAGCCGTTGCTTACGGTTCAGAACACTAGTTGCCACCAGTCTCTATGCTGGTCCAGGCGCCGCTTGACCGAATACACTGTTGGCAAGCTCCGCTGACGCGTGGGTTCGTAATGCGTGAGCTTGCTGCTCGTTGTCGGCAGCATCGTCAAGCGCTGACCACAAGTCTTTCGCGAGTTTGCGCTGGATACTGATGGGCGGTAAAGGCACTGGCGCGTTCGCGGTCTTTCCTGCTCCGATATGCCAGAGGGTGCCGGTGGTTGTGGTAGCGCTGGTCTGAAAGTAGCGCCGACCTGCCTCACAGTTGAACCACGCGCATGTGAACCAAGGGTCTAGCATCGAGCGGTTTGTTCGCGCCCGGATGAGGCTGTTCTGGAAGATGTACTCGCCCTGCCTATTCCACACAGCTGCACGTCCAACTTCCTCCTGGGAGTTTCCCTCTACAAATAACAGATCATCATGTCTGATTGTAAGTGCAGTAGCGATGCGCTCAGTGACACGCATATTTTTTACATCAGAGAGGTCGAATCTGCCCCGTTGGACGTTAGCTGCCCGCAAGTAGGGGCGGGAAACGCCAGGCCCATGCGTTCCTCGGCGTGGGACTTGGCAACCTAGACGGATATCCGCGTAGTCCCCCAAGGATACTACGGGCCAGCGCAAAGCAGGACCGGAATCGACACGAGCATCATCCCATCGAGACATACTGGCGAATCGTGAGATAGACACTGCACGGCTAACTGCAACTGGTGACGAAGTTGCACCGAGCACCTCTTCGAACGCCATCCACGCGGCGGAGCGTATTCGTGTTGCACGCCTGCTCAGGGCATCAGCTCTATCGATCTTGATCTGATATGCGCGCAGCATTACCCGTTGCTCGTTCAGTGGTGGCAGCGGAATAGTCAGCGACATCAGGTCGATTTGCCTAAGCCTGTTCCGGCTAACTGCGGTAGTGCCGGTTGACTTGCCTGCCGCCATCGCGGCGAATGGTTCAGAGGCGCAAAGGACCTGGATGAACCCTGCATCGACGGTAAGCTCGTCAAGTTGGAACTGTGGGAACTCGTTAGATACATGCACCCCGCAGAATTCAGGTGTTACTACTGCGAATGCTGATTTCCATGCGAACAACCGATTGTAAACGAGCATTCCAGGTTGCAGCGGATAACAGCGCCCCTTGATCTCCGAGCCCAACCGTTCTTCACGCACAAAGAGCCCTCGCCCGTACCAGCGAACGCCTGCTAATTTGACATGTTCGCTGGGTGCTGGGCGATGGGGATCGGGGTGAACCTCGGTAGCAAAGTCTGCAAATGCGATCATGGGCCACGAACCTGTAACCGGAGTTAACTGCGGTGACCAAACGTTCAGTTTTCTCCACCTGGTAATTTGTGTGACAGGCATTAGAACCCCACATCGGGGAAGCCATTATTGCACCAGATCCGGAAACGGTGCCATTCTTTCAAAATGTCGGGAAGATCGTTAGCGACACGCTCTCCAGTTTCACCCGTAGCGGTGATCCCGACGTTGGTTGGAGTGGCCATAAAAACCGGGTAATCAAACGCCACGCGCACGAATTCCCACATGGCTGCAGTGTGGGCATCATCGATCCCTTTTAGGGAGGCTCGTAAATCGGTTACTGCTCTGGTTATTACAGAACTTAGGCTCCGTGCGCGATCAGTGTACTCTTTCTTGAGATCGATGACGATACGGCTGCGATTGGATGAATCAGTCCAACGAGGTACCCCAATCGTGGTGCGCCCTGCGCCGTAGTCGAGACCAGCCGCTGGGCTCCGGACATAAGGTGGGAGAGCGCGAGTTATCCCTAGTTCATCGAGCTGGGTAAGAATCTTGGTGAGGGCATCATCGCCGAATGCCGTAACGACCTGCTGTTCGTGCGACTGTACGGTTGCACTTCGCTGTGCATCGAATTGCGGTGTTGTAGACTTCTCGGCATCCATCCAGGCTGCTTGCCAGGCGGCAGCGTCGACATCAGTGAACTTATCGAGGAAGACGATAGAGGCCGAGACGCTGGCCTTGGAAAACTTAAAGGTCTCTGGCGGCAGTGCGACTACGCCACGCAAGAACGCTTTTCCTTCCACCCATCGACGCAGCCAGTCCAACGACATGGCGTTAAGGTTGCCGTTGGGCAGCACGATCGCCAGTCGGCCTCCTGGTTTCAGAAGATTCAGACAGCGCTCCACAAAGAGCGTCTCGGTCTGTCTGCTGTTCTTGCCTCGTCCAATTTCAAACTGATCGAGGATCGGTGTGCCCCGAGCGTTAACGACGGCATCGTGGCTGATCTTCCAGTCATCGCCATAACGCTTAAATTGCCTGCGGGCGTAGGCCGGATCATTGGGCACGTCGGACTCGGTGGTGGCACCGATCCGTTGTGCACTAGTGACCGATGCTCCGAACGGCGGGTTGGTCACTACTACATGGAATCGGCCGGGGAATATCCCATTGATGTTGACTAGCCCGTCGTGCCAATGGATGCCACCGTGGCCGTCGCCATGCATGATCATATTCATCTTCGCGGTGCGTGCCGCGCGCGGCTCCTTGTCGGTGCCGTAGATGCAATCCCAGGAAAGGAGGCCGACACGTGTGCGCGCTGGTGCGCCAGTCGAGTCGGTCGGGGAAAGCTCTTCATTTAGTTTGGCGAAAGCGGCGTCGATCTGCCGATCTCGCTGCTCCAATTGCTCCTCGGTGCTGGACTGGGCGTACTCGGCAGTAATAGTCGCATAAGCATCGTTCTTCTGCCGCTCTATATCGGAGGCAATCGATGAGCGTACATGGTCGAACGCTCGGATCAAGAACCCGCCCGATCCAGCTGCCGGGTCGCAGATTAGTTCACCCTCTTGAGGGTCGAGCGCTTCAATCATAAAGTCTACAACAGGACGAGGCGTGAAGAATTGTCCAAGTTCACCACGGAATGTGCGACCAAGGAACCGCTCGAAGGCAATCCCCTTGATATCGTCGCCGGTTTTAGATAAGTTAAACCGTTGGAGTCGTTGCACCAAGGCGCGGAATGTGGCATCAGATATGTCCAGCACGTCAGTGAAATCGAACAATTCATCGGTCTTGTAGGCATCCTTAGTAGCCTCAAATAAGAGTTCATGAACCGGTGCATCGCCAGTGAGTCGTGTCTTTTCTCGATCATCGAGAAAATTGGTTGTGAACGTTCCATGGGCGCCCGACCGTTCGATGTGGAGTTTTATGAACAGGACTTTCGAGATCGTGTCGAATGCCCGGTCCGGTGTCATGGCATGGTGATCACGTAGCAATGAATGACAATCGAACAGCAGCTTCTGAAACTCTTCGCGGTCGAAGGACCGCAGCGAATCCCTAAGGGCTGCGAGTTTCTTCTCGTCAGTGAAATCTGCACGGGTGGGCCAGTCATTGATCTGACGCGCCTTGCCGGGGAAGCCAGGTGTCAACTCGTACACCGCGTGCGCATTGGCTGTCGCGGCGATCAGAAAGGAACTACCCCCTGCCCGCGCATAGGATTCACCCTGCCGGAAATCGGTAAGGATCACAGGTCCCGCAGCAGCTTTGGTCTCAACCACTAGAATTGCACCCGCGCCGTCAGCTTTGGCATCCGCAGATGGCCACACCACGATGTCGGCGCGCGGGCTGCCCAGACCGTGTGACAGCGTTCGGCGTTCCTGATCCATCTGTGCCAGATCGAATCGGCCGTCTACGGCTAAACGGCGGACCCATTCCTGTCGGACCACCTCTTCCGGGCGGTGGGTGATATCGACCCAGGTCGAGCGAAGCGGTTGCCAGATCAGCGATCCTGATCGATGGCAGGCACTACCGTTCTCGGCGAAGTCAGTTTTCGGGGCCTTGGGCTTCGCGGGCAACGGACTCCTCTCGTCTCAGCAAGCGTCGGATAGTATATTGCGTCTGCCAGGTACCAATCTGGCGGCCCTGCGAGACACACAGTGCAAGAAACGCTGCGTCAAGCCATCGCAAGCGGCGGTGCCACTCTATCTTGGCACACGTTGGGGGCATGACCCAGTTGGTCCAATATAGCCGTGCTTCGCGCCCCGACTTGGTATGTTCTCGGTTCTCTGTACGAGTTGATCTGTTCCTGGCTGTCCGGGGGTCGTCTCGCGGAGCGACGGGTCGGATGTGTCGTGGCAAGGCGTGTTCCAGCGGGGTTTTGCGCCCATTGTCGCAGCTCAATCCCCGTCAGGCGTTCCAAAAACCCCATGATCACGTTCCCGTGCGTTCCGGGCCGTGCCCCCTGAACAGGGCCGGATCAATTTCCAGCCAGTCCCACAGCCCCTGGGACTGGCTGGAAATGCGAAGCCAGTCGCCCAGGGCAGGATTCTACAGGCTCAGGCGGGTGGTTTTCGCCGTTGATGGAGGCTTCTCGCCGCCGTTCGGTTTCACGCCTAAGGGGTGCGGCTGTTCCACCATGTCGTGACGCGCCAGTCTCGTCGTTCCAGGGTCACGGCCCGGGAGCGGTCATCGAGCGCGGTGACGGCGGCTCGTCGCGGTGGGCGGTGCGGGTTCACGAGCCCGCATGGGGCCGAGCCCTTTCGTTCATGACGCTCATGAAGAACCGTTCATGACGCTCATGAAGAACACTGTGACGTGGCGTAGCCGGTGCTGGGCCAAGCGAGTTATTGACGAGCACCAGCAGAACACATCGAATTCCTTGCGTTCCCGCAGCGTGCCCCTGGTCGGGCGTTCCGAAATCCTAGGATCGCGTCGTGCGCGGGTCTGTGTGCGCTGTGTGCGACAAGGCTGGAATTTTCTTGCTCCGTCGCGCGCCCGCGCGGGTCGCGAAGGGCTCCGCGGCGAGCAGTGCCGATGAGGACGACAATGCTCCTATGGACTTCGCAATGCGATACGACCGGTGGTGCAGACCGCTCTCGACTGTGTTCGGGATGGGTCCGAAGCGCGCCGTCATCCGCGTCGATGACAACATGCTCCGCGTCAAGCACGGCTGGGCGTTCCAGATCGACGTGCCGCTGGGGAACATCGCATCAGCGCGCCTGTACGGCAAGCGCCCTTTGGCTTGGGGAGTTCATGGGGCCGAAGACGGTTGGCTCGTCAACGGGTCGCGGGACGGTGTCGTGATCGTCCGGTTCGCCACCCCGGTCAAACCAGTGAAAGCCCCGCTGGGCGCATGGCCGGTTCGTTGTGTGCTCGTCAGCCTCGAAAAGCCGGACGCGTTCCTGGCGGCTCTGCGCGGGGGGAAGGAAAACGTCTGATTTTCACACGTTTTCTCGCTGTTCCATGAGGGCGCGGCGTTCCAAAAAATCTCTTGTTGCTCTCCACCGCGTGCGTCCTGAACAGGGCGTCGTTTGATCTCCGGCGAGTTCTGCGGGCGTTGAAGCTCGGCGGCGGCAGCCCCGTCGCGCTCCGGCGCGCGGCTCCGCGAACACCCCCCTGCGGACTGTTTCGATCATGCATGGTTAGGATGTGTCCTTAACCGGGCGTGTCTGCGCACATGTGGGGCGTGCGGTGGTCAACATTCAGGATGAAAAGTGAGGTGCTGGGTGATCGGACCTGATTCAGAGTCGACGCAGAAGTCGATCTCGAAGCTGACGTTGCAAGCGGTCGCGGCTGCGACTTTTGCGGGGATCGCTGTGCTCGGATGCTCCACGGACGACAAGAAGGTGCCCGAGACCCCCGCGTCTGAGGCTCCTGCCGCTCCGTCTTCGGAGGAGTCGGACGTTCTTCCCGTGCCCTCGGACGAGTCGGAGCTTCCTCCGCCTCCGGAGAACCCGGAGACGTCGCCTTTGAACGAGGCCCCGTCTCCCGTGCCTCCTGCTGAGACGCCGCCCGCGCCGGAGACCAGCGCCGCGCCGCCGGTGTACACGCCGCCGCCGGTCCCTGCGGTTCCGGTTCCGCCCCGGACCACGAGTGTGCCTCGCCCGCCGCAGCCTCCGGTGGCAACGGCCCCTGTCCGTCCGGACACGCCCGCGCCGAGCACATCGGCCGCTCCGACCACGCAGTCCGGACCGGCCTTCCCGCCGCCGATCGAGGACATCCCTCCGATCAATTGATCGGGCGCCGGACGTGACGACCGCCCTTTCGTTGCTCGACGCGTGGCCTGTCGACCACGTGGCCGCGACGGTGATCGCCCCTTCGGGGGTGGTCGCCGAGCACGGCGAGGTGGAGCGGGTTTTCCCGCTTGCCTCGGTGACCAAGATCCTCAGTGGCTACGCGGCGCTTCTTGCTGTGCAAGAGGGCGCGTTGGGGCTTGACGATCCGGCGGGTCCGCCGGGGTCGACGCTGCGTCATCTGCTCGCCCATGCTTCGGGTCTGCCGTTTGACAGCCGGGTGCCGTTCGCTCGGCCTGGCTCTCGAAGGATCTACTCGAACGCGGGTGTCGAGATGTTGGCGGAACAGGTTGCGCGGGAAACCGGCATAGGTTTCCACGAATACACCGCCGAAGCGGTTTTCGACCCCTTGGGCATGCGCGATGTGTCTTTCACCGGTTCGGCGGCGTGGGGGGCGGGGGCGCATTGCCGGGATCTCGCCCGGTTCGCCGGTGAGCTGCTCGCGCCGAGGCTTCTCGCGCCAGAATTGCTCGTGGAGGCGACGAACGTCCAGTTCACGGGATTGGACGGCGTGCTTGTCGGGTACGGCAATATGAAGCCCAACGATTGGGGGCTGGGTTTCGAGCTGCGTGGGGCGAAGAGCCCGCATTGGACGGGCGCCGGAAATTCTCCGAAGACGTTCGGGCATTTCGGGGCCTCCGGCACATTCCTGTGGGTGGACCCGAACGCGCAGCTTGCTTGTGTGGTGTTGACCGACCGGCCGTTCCAGGACGGGGGATGGGCGAAGCCTTTGTGGCCGGGCTTCTCTGATGCTGTCCTCGCGGAATTCGCCGGAACCAGCGTGCCTGCTTGAAGGATTGGCCCTAGCGCCTGCGCGTGTTTCGTGCAATACTGGAATTACGCGCACGCGATGTACCGCCGCAGAGTTCGTTGGGGAAGACGAAGCTCGTCGATGCAGGAGGTACGTGTGCGCAATCAACTTCATAATGCAGCGCTCAATACGTCCGCGCAGTCGGCGAGTGGTGTCGTGTACATCCACTACGCTCCTGCGGCGGTCTGTCCACACGTGGAATGGGCGCTCACCACTGCCCTTGGCTCGCCAGCAGACCTCGTCTGGCGAGACCAGGCGGCTGCTCCCGGAGCACAGCGCGCTGTTGTGGATTGGCGTGGTCCGGTGGGAACCGGCGCTCGGCTTGTCAACGCCTTGCGCCAATGGCCCATGCTTCGTTTCGAAGTGACGGAAGACCCCAGCCCCGGTGTCAACGGCGAACGGTTCAGCTATGTCCCCGGCATCGGCCTGTGGCATGGCGAGACCGGCGCGAACGGCGATGTCATCCTCGGGGAATCGTATCTGCGCGCGCTCATGGAGCATGGGCGGCGCGATGGCATGTGGTTCGCGGCGCAATTGGACGAGGCGTTGGGCGCGGCATGGGACCGGGCGCTGGAGCCCTACCGTGAAGGCGGCGCCGTTTCTGCTGGCCGGGAACGTTCGGCGGGCTAGGTCTCTTCTCGTTCGCGGGATCAGGCCGAACTGCTCTTCGAGCGCAACCTGGTTGGGCGCGGCACGGTCCGCCGGATTGCCCGCATGCTACTTGCAAGGAGCAAGAGCCGAACCGTCAGAAAGAAGTCCCATGACGACTGTGTTGCACCGCGTCCTGCAGGCGCATCAGTGGGTGTATGAGAAAAGCGGTGGCTTGGTCGGCCACAAACTCTTGGGAGTGCCCTGCCTGTTGTTGCGCACGACCGGCAGGAAGAGCGGCCTGTCCAGAACCAACGCGTTGACGTACGCCGAAGACGCAGGCGTGTATCTTGTCGTCGCTTCGAACGGAGGGGCGGACCGGCCCCCTGGGTGGTTGGCCAATTTGCGCGCGAAACCGGATTGTGAGATCCAGATCGGCCGCCGCACGCGCGCTGTGACTGCGAAGGCGACCCTTCCGGACGATCCGGACTACGCGCGGCGCTGGCGGATCGTGAACGCGGCCAACAAGAATCGGTACACCGAGTACCAGAAGAAAACCAGCCGCCCGATTCCGATTGTCGAGCTCAGGCCGACCTCCTAAGGAACGCGCATATGCGAATCCCCCCGGCAGCTGCCGGGGGGATTCGCATATGCAAGCCACGCCCTGTTCAGGGCGAGCCCTGGTCCGTGAGGATCAGGCCTTGCCCAACACGACGGCGGCGTTGTGGCCGCCGAACCCGAAGGAGTTGTTGATCGCGAATTGGAAGTCGCCCTTGCGGTTCTCGCCATGAATGACGTCCAGGTTGATCTCCGGATCCTTGTTGTCGAGGTTCAGCGTCGGCGGGGAAATCCCTTCCTCCAGAGCCTTGACGGTGAGGATCGTCTCGAGAGCGCCGGTCGCGCCAATGGAGTGGCCGAGAGCGGACTTCGGAGCGTACACCGCGGGGTGGTCGCCGATGGCCCGGTTGATCGCCATTGCCTCCGCCGGGTCGCCGACGTCGGTGCCGGTGGCATGCGCGTTGACATACGTGATGTCGGAGGCGGTGACACCGGCTCGCTCGATGGCGCGCCGCATGGCCCGCTCGGCTCCCTTGCCCTCAAGGTCGGGGGCGACCATGTGGAAGGCGTCCGAGGTGAGGCCAACGCCCATGAGACGGGCAAGGATCTTCGCGCCACGCGCTTTGGCGTGCTCTTCCCGCTCGATGATGAGCAACGCGCCGCCCTCGCCGAAGACGAAGCCCTTGCGGTCTTTGTCGAACGGGCGGGAGGCCGCTTTCGGATCATCGTTCTGGGTGGAGAGCGCGCGCATCATCGAGAAGCATGCGATCGGGATCGCGTCGATCGTGCTCTCCACACCACCGGCGATGACCATGTCGGCATCGCCCATGGCGATCATCTGCCATGCGTGCACCAGCGCTTCGGTGCCGGTGGCGCAGGCCGAGATCGGGGTGACCACGCCAGCGCGCGCGCCGAGCTCGAGCCCGATCACAGCCGCAGTGCCGTTCGCCATGATCATTTGCACGGACAGCGGGGACACTTTTTTGTACCCGCCGTCGCGCATCCGGTCGATGGTGTCGAGCATCGCGTCGCCGCCGCCGAGGCCGCTGCCGACGATGACGGCGAGCCGGTCGCCGTCCACCTCGGGCTTGCCGGCCTCTTCCCAGAGCTGGCGGGCGACGACCACGCCGAGCTGCTGGGTGTAGCTCATCCGGCGCTTTTCCACCCTGCTGAGAGTCTCAGTCGGGTCGAACTTCAGCTGAGAGCCGATTTGCGCCGGCAGGCCCTCCAAGGAGAGCCCGGTCAGCCGAGCGGTTTCCAGCTTCTCGACACCGCTCTTGCCCGCGAGCAGGTTGTTCCATGTCGTGTCGACATCGTGGCCGAGCCCCGACACAGCGTGCATGCCGGTGATGACGATACTGGGATAACCGCCGTTGAGGGTGGTTGCAGAACTCATCGCTGCCTCACTTAGCCTCGGCGGCTTCGGCCTTCTTCTTGGCCTCGATCTCAGCCGCGGCTTGGCGGATGGCTTCCTTGGCCTCGTCGGAGTCCTTGCCGCCGGACTGCAGCGACGCGCGGATCTTCTCGGCGACCTCGGAGTTGTCTTCTTCCAGCTTCTGGATGTAGGCGACGACGTCGCCAACGGTGCGCAGGGAGGTCAGGTCCTCGTCGGGGATGGTGACACCGTACTTGTCCTCGGTCTGCACCGCGATCTCCACCATGGAGAGGGAGTCGATGTCGAGGTCGTCGATAAAGGACTTCTCCGGGGTGATCTCCGAGGGCTCGATGCCGGTCACTTCTTCGATGATGTCGGCGATTCCGGCGATGATTTCGGCTTCACTGGTAGGCACTTGGCCGTCTCCTTCTTTCTTTTCGCGGCAGGTTTGTCGGGCGCTTTGCCCGTTGCCGCTTTGGTCAGGGATGACGCGAACGCGTCACCCGAGCTCGGCGACGAGCGCCAAATCTTCTACTTTTTTCACGGCGTGCGTTTGCACTTCCGCCAGCTCCCGCTTCGCGATCGCAGTGAGCGTACCGGCTGGTGGCAGCTCGGTGAGCGTGTCCACGCCGAGTTCGCGCATCTTCGCTTGGCAAAGGTCCCAGCGCACAGGGGACGTGACCTGGTTGACGATCCTCGTGAGCGCGTCGGCTCCCGATCGCACGACCTCGCCGTCTGCGTTGGACAGCAATGCCACGAGCGGGTCGCTCGGCGTGAGCTCGGCGACCGCCGCCGCGACCGCCTCCCGCGCAGTGGCCATGTGCTCCGTGTGGAACGCTCCGGCGACCGACAAGGGACGGACCCGGGCGCCGTGCGGCGGGTTCGCCTTCAGCTCCTCAAGTGCCGCAAGGGATCCCGCGGCGACGATCTGTCCCTTGGCATTGCGGTTCGCCGGGACTAAGTCTAGCTCATCAAGCCGAGCGAGCACGTCCTCCTCGTCGCCGCCGAGCAACGCGGACATGCCGCTCGGGGCGATCGCGCAGGCCTTCGCCATTTCGCGGCCCCGGACGGCGGCGAGTTGCACGGCCTCGTCCGCGGTGATGACGCCGGCGACGGCCGCCGCGGTGAGCTCGCCGATGGAGTGGCCCGCCACGAGGGTGTCGGCTTCTATCCCGAAGCCGTCCTGGCGGAGTTTCTCCCAAGCGAGCAGGCCCACTGCGACAATGAGCGGCTGGGCCACCGCGGTGTCGGTGACCTCCTCGGCGGAGGCGGAGGTCCCCAGGTGCTCCAGGTCGAGCCCGGTTTGCTCAGACCAGGTCGCGACACGTTCTGCGGCGCCGGGGATGGCGAGCCACGGCGTGAGCATCCCGGCGGACTGGGATCCTTGCCCGGGGGCAACTAATGAGCGCATGAATTTAAGAGAACACTAAAGTCGGCTTGGTTTGCGGTGTGCGACATGACGAAATCCTGCCGAGTAATTTGTAGATTTCTACAAATCGCTTGTGCTGTTCGACGACGAATCAGCGGAAGCTCTCTGCTCGCTGGACCCGAGGGAGTCGCTGTGCTCCACGGCCCATGTCGATGTGAAACCGACGTCCCTCGGCCCCGGGCTCGCGCTGATCCTGCCGATGATGCTGGCCACGCGCAACACGAACCCGTCCCGAGGATCGGTGGGGTCGAGCCCGGTGACCGCCGCGATCCGCCGGAGCCGGTAGCGGACGGTGTTCGGGTGCACAAAGAGCTCCCGCGCGCAGGCGTCCACGCCGCCGCCGGTGTCCAAATAGGATTCGAGCGTGGTCAAGAGGCTCGCCCCTGCGGCGAGCAACGGCGACACCACTTGTTCGGTCAGCGCGCGCGCCGCCGAAATGTCTCCGTTGAGCACACGCTCCGGCAGCAGCTCGTCGGCGTGGGCCGGCCGAGGCGCTCCGCGCCATCCGGCCACCGCTTCGAGCGCGGAGAGGGCATCCGTGGCGGAGATCCTGGCCTCGGCGAGCGACGGCGCGGTCGGCCCGATCACCACCGGCGAGTCTTCGAAGACTTTGAGCAATTCGGCGAGGAACGCTTGATTGGACGGCAGCGCGCCAGAGACGACCGTGATGAGCTTGCGCCCGTGCACCGCCGAGAGCGCGGCCCCCGAGTGGCGTTGGGCGATGTTGTGGATGAGCACGGGGATGCTCGTCGGAGAGTCGGTCCGGGCCTCCCCGACGATCACGGTCGCGGGCGCGTTCGCGTCCCAGTTCAAGGTCGCCGCCCTGGATTGCAGCTCGCCGCTCGCGTCGCCTCGGATCACGGCGTCGACCAGGACGGCTTCGAGCCGGTTGTCCCAGGAGCCTCGGGCTTCCGCGGCCTCTGCGTACGCGGCGGCGGCGGCGAAGCCGATCTCCCTGCCGTAGCGCAGCACGGACTCGGTGAGGTTGACGAGCTGTGCCTCGTCCTTGGCGAGCGCTGGCAGATACAGCTCGAAATGCTCCAGCGAAACCCGGATCATATCCACGGTCTGGGACAGGGTGATGTGTCTGGCGAGGTCTTGGGGCACGACCTCGAAGGGCTGCAGGGCCAAACCCACCTGTGTGGAGGGGTTTTGCAGCCACTCCACAAAGTTCACCACGGCGGTCTGCACCACGAGCTGCACATTGGCCCGCTGGTTCGTGTCCAGCTCGGCGAAGTACGGCAGTTGCACATCCATAGACCGGACCGCGTCGGTGGCCAAATGCCCGGAGAAGTGCTTAATCCTGCGAAGCAAATTCTCCGGAAGCGGCTCGCGGTTGCGTTTTTTCGACCGCCTCGGCCGAGGGCCCCCCCGCGCGGCCGGGCTCATGCGCCGCTTCCGACGTGTTCGCTAATGCTCATCGCCGACCACAGCGAGAACGTCGTCGATGTGGTACTGCTCCGCCGCCTGGACTGCGACCGAGCGGTCCAAGTTCCCGTCCTCGGCCAGCGAGAGCAGCACGGCCACCACGATGGACTCGGCGTCGATGTTGAACACGCGGCGCGCGGCCTTGCGGGTGTCGGAGAAGCCGAAACCATCCGCGCCGAGCGCGGTGAACCGGTTCGGCACCCAGGGGCGGATGAGGTTCGGGACCGCTCGGGCCCAGTCCGAGACCGCGACCACGGGCCCGACGGCGGATTTGAGCGCGCTGGTGACGTGCGGTGTGTGGTGCGGCTGGTCGGGGTGGCGCAGCGCGCCTTGGTCGCTCAGCTCCCCGTCGCGGGCGAGCTGGCCCCAGGAGGTCACCGACCAGACGGTGGCCCCGACCTGCCAATGCTCGCGGAGCAGCTCCTGCGCCCGCAGCGCCTCCGGGAGGATGACGCCCGAAGCGAGGATGTTCGCTTGCAGGCCGGTGTCCGACTCGGGGTGGCGGAACAGGTACATGCCCTTGATGAGGCCGTCGACGTCGAGGTCGGCGGGCTCCTGCGGCTGATGGATCGGCTCGTTGTACAGCGTGATGTAGTAGATCAGGTCCTCTGGGTGCGGCCCGTACATGCGGCTCAGCCCCGATTGGACGATGTGCGCGATCTCGTACGCGAACGCGGGGTCGTAGGCGACCACGGCCGGGTTGGTGTGCGCGATGAGCAGGGAGTGCCCGTCCGCGTGCTGCAACCCTTCGCCGGTGAGGGTGGTCCGCCCCGCTGTCGCGCCGAGCAGGAAGCCTCTGGCCATTTGGTCAGAGGCCGCCCAGATGCTGTCGGCGGTGCGTTGGAAGCCGAACATCGAGTAGAAGATGTAAATCGGGATCATCGGCTCGTCGTGCGTCGCGTACGAGGTGCCGACCGCGGTGAACGACGAGGTCGATCCGCACTCGTTGATGCCCTCGTGCAGGATTTGGCCGGTCGGGCTCTCTTTGTAGGCGAGCATGAGTTCCGCGTCCACCGATGTGTAGAGCTGCCCCAGCCGGTTGTAGATCTTCAGCGACGGGAACCACGAGTCCATGCCGAAAGTCCGGGCCTCGTCGGGGATGATCGGGACGATCCGGTGGCCGATTTCCTTGTCTTTGAGCAGCTCGCGGAACAGGCGCACCAGGGCCATGGTCGTCGCGACCTGCTGTTTCCCGGAGCCGGTTTTCAGCGTCGCGTATGGCTTGTCGTCCGGCAGGGCGAGCGCTTTCGAGCTGGTCCGCCGGTGCGGCAGGAATCCCCCGAGCTCGCGGCGGCGCTCGACGAGGTACTGGATCTCCGGAGCGTCCGGGCCGGGGTGGTAGTACGGAGGCAGGTACGGGTTGCGCTCGAGGGCTTCGTCCGAGATCGGGATGCGCAACGAGTCGCGGAATTGTTTCAGGTCGTCAAGGGCCAGTTTCTTCATCTGATGGGTGGCGTTGCGGCCCGCGAAGTTCGTGCCGAGGCCGTAGCCCTTGATCGTGTGGGCGAGCACAACGGTCGGCTGGCCTTTGTGGGCCAGCGCCCGCTGGTAGGCGGCGTAGATCTTGCGGTAGTCGTGCCCGCCTCGTTTGAGGTTCCAGATCTGTTCGTCGCTGTAGTTCTTCACCAGCTCTTTGGTGCGCGGATCGCGCCCGAAGAAGTGCTCGCGCACGTAGGCGCCGTCATTGGCCTTGTATGTCTGGTAGTCCCCGTCCGGAGTCTCGTTCATGATCTTGACCAGCGCGCCGTCCTCGTCGGCGCGCAAGAGGTCGTCCCACTCGCGGCCCCACACGACTTTGACGACGTTCCAGCCCGCGCCCCGGAAAAAGCCTTCGAGCTCCTGGACGATCTTCCCGTTGCCCCGGACCGGGCCGTCGAGGCGCTGCAAGTTGCAGTTGACCACGAAGGTGAGGTTGTCCAGGCCCTCGGTCGCCGCGATCTGCAACAGGCCGCGCGACTCGGGCTCGTCCATCTCGCCGTCGCCGAGGAACGCCCACACATGCTGTTCCGAGGTGTCTTTGATGCCCCGGTCGTGCAGATAATGGTTGAACCGCGCCTGCATGATCGCGTTGGCGGGTCCGAGGCCCATCGAGACGGTCGGGAATTCCCAGAACCCGGGCAACAGGCGAGGGTGCGGGTACGAGGGCAGCCCCCCGCCCCTGCTCTGATGGCTGCGCTCCTGGCGGAAGCCGTCGAGCTGTTCCGCGGGGATGCGCCCTTCCAGGAAAGCCCTGGCGTACACGCCGGGGGAGCCGTGGCCTTGGATGAACACCTGATCGCCGCCCGATGGGTGGGACTTGCCGCGCCAGAACCAGTTGAACCCCACTTCGTACAGCGAAGCCGCGGAGGCGTAGGTGGAGATGTGGCCGCCGACGCCGATCCCCGGAGCCTGGGCGCGGTGCACCATCACTGCGGCGTTCCACCGGATCCAAGCCCGGTAGCGGCGCTCGATTTCCTCGTCGCCGGGGAACGTCGGCTCCAGCTCGGTCGGAATGGTGTTGACGTAGTCGGTCGAGGTGAGCGAGGGGACCGCCACGCCTTTTTCATGGGCGCGCTCCAACAGGCGCAAGATCACGAACCGCGCGCGCTCATGGCCCTCGCGCTCGACCAGCTCGTCAAGGGACTCCAGCCACTCTTCGGTCTCTTGCAGGTCGTGGTCGGCGAGGTATGAGGCGACGCCTTCTCGGATGACGTGGTGCTTGTCTGTCACAGATCACAATTCTAGTGGCAGGTTCGCCGGGCCTCTAGTGGCAGGTTCGCCGGGCCGTCGCTGGGAACAGCGGATCGGGCGCCTCGCCCGCGTTGTCTCGGCGCGGGCGCAAGAGCCCCGAGGCTCGGGCCGGGGATTATGCAGGCCGGGTGTTCTGGCGGGCGGCGGTGTGTGCAAGCGAGGCGAAAAAATTGCGCAAGCGCGGTGAAAAACTGCATGCACAATCGGCGCTCTGCTGTTGCGCGCGCTGCGCGCATGCTTGCCGTTGCGGCGTTGACCTGTGCCGAAGGGTGAAATTTGATGTACGTCACTTTTGCCCCAGTTGACCACTGGGCGTTGATAGAGCACGATCAAGGGAGACTGCAACGCCGAACAGAAGGAGACACACTGCCGTGAGCGCGGCGCAGACGAACGAGCACGCCGCCCAGAAGCTGGGCATTGCTCCGGACATGGTGGTGCAAGAGTTCGGTTGGGACGAGGACGTCGACGAGCAAATCCGGACGGACATCCAGGACGCTTTGGGGGCGGACCTGTTGGACGAGGACGCGGGGGAAGTCGTCGACGTGGTGCTGCTGTGGTGGCGCGAAGGGGACGGCGATCTCGTGGACGCGCTGGTGGACGCGATCGAGCTGTTGGCGGAAGACGGCTTCATCTGGGTGCTCTCGCCGAAGACCGGGCATCCGGGCTATATCGAGCAGAGCGAGATCTCGGAGGCCGCGCCGACCGCCGGGCTCGCGACGACGAAAGTCATCGGCCTTGGCGATTGGTCCGGGACGAGAATCGTGCAGTTGAAGGCCAAGGGCCACAAAAAGTGAGATCAGCGGTCTCAGCGAGGCCGGCGGTCCAGGCGCGGCCCCCGCGGGGGCTCCTCGGCTAGCGGTAGTTGGTGAATTGGAGGGCGACGTCGAAGTCGCCGCCTTTGACGAGCGAGATGACCGCCTGAAGATCGTCGCGCTTCTTGCTGAAGACGCGCAACTCGTCGCCCTGCACCTGCACCCGGACGCCCTTCGGCCCCTCGTCTCGGATCTTCTTGCTGATCTTCTTGGCGTGCTCCTGGTCGATCCCTTGCTTCAGCGCGGCTTTGACCTGGTAGATCTTGCCGGATGGGGCAGGGTCGTCGAACTTGACGGCTTTGAGGGACAAACCGCGCTTGATCAGCTTCTCCTTGAACACTTCGACGGCCGCTTTGACCCGTTCCTCGGTCTGCGCGGACAGCAGCAGAGTCTCGTCCCCGGTCCACGCGACGGTCGCGTCCACGCCCCGGAAGTCGAATCGCGTCGCGAGCTCTTTCGCGGCTTGGTTCACGGCGTTGTCGGCCTCTTGGCGGTCGACCTTGCTGACGATGTCGAAGGATGAGTCTGCCATGGGTGTCTCCTAGCGTGAAATTTTTAGCAGGTCACAGACTAATGCCCGCCGCAACTGGCGTTCGGCCCGGTACTCCTGCTACTATGCACAGCGCGTCGGCGAAGCTGGCGCGTGTCCGGCAGATTGCCCGAGCGGCCAATGGGAGCGGACTGTAAATCCGTCGCGAAAGCTACGTAGGTTCGAATCCTACATCTGCCACAAACCCTCGCCATTGTATGGCGAGGGTTTGCATTGCATAGCTGTAACTGCATAGAGACATGCCCCCGTAGCTCAGTGGTAGAGCACTTTCTTGGTAAGAAAGAGGTCGTCGGTTCGATTCCGCTCGGGGGCTCTCCTGTGAATATCGGACACGATTGCAGCAGGGCGGGGCTCCTGATCGAAGTTCTTGGAACGCCGAGAGGTATTGTTGCGCTCAACAATGTCGAGCGGCCCAGAAACTTCCGAGGGTCCGAGGCGATGTAGCTCAGTCGGTAGAGCAAGCGGCTCATAATCGCTGTGTCGCCGGTTCAAGTCCGGCCATCGCTACTCAGGGGGAGGGCAGCTGTTCTGGTTCGTTCGGCCGACGATCGGGAGCCCAAGGACGGGCACGACGCGCCTTCGCGCAGGGCGAGGTGGACCGATGCGGCGTTTTTGTGCTGTAGGCTGGCCCTATTCCGAGCGGCCGTTGGAGCCAGTGGCCGCGCATCGGAGCGACGGCTGCGGCAAGCAGCAGAAGTCCTATGGTCATGGGCCGTCCGTCTCGTTGCGACGGCCCCGAGTAGATAGAAATTATGCGGATGTCAAGAACCCTGGAGCGCGACGCTGCCCCGATTCACGATCTTTCCGGGCATGTGGGCTACGTCTACACACACCCGGACTACTACGAGATCAGCCGGGAGGTGATTCGCGACTTCGCGCGAGCTGCGCAAGACTTCCATCCGTTCCACTGGGACGAGGAGGCGGCTCGGGCGGCGGGGCACCCCACCATCATGGCTCCCATCACGTTCGCCTCCGCGTACGGCATCAGGATCCACGAGCACATGTACCGAGAGCTGAACTATGTGCCGGGGCCGATGGTGCAGTCGGAGCAGAAGTTTCAGTACAGCCGCCCTATTTACGCGGGCGACCGGTTGCGCTGCGAAGTGGAGATCACGAGCTTCCGCTCCAGTTTGGGAGCGGACATTTCAGAGACGAAGAACACCGCGACGCTGTGGGACACCGGCGAGCCGGTGCTCGTCGGTTGGACGAAGCTCGCTGCGCGCACGGGCGCGGTGATGGACGAGAATGTCGCAAAACTAGTGGACGAGGTGATGATGCGTGGTAACTACGCCTAATTTCGATGGATTGGCAGTCGGCGACGAGCTGCCGACGAAGGTGGTGCAGGTCAGGCGTGGCGACCTCGTCAACTACGCCGGAGTGGCTGCCGACCGGAACCCGATCCACTGGCACGACGGGGTCGCCGCGGCGGCCGGTTTCGACACTGTCATCGCGCACGGGATGCTGACCATGGCTTATGCCGGGGCCTACCTCTCGAGCTGGACGAACGATCCTTCAGCGGTGCGTGAGTACGACGTTCGGTTCGTGAGCCCTGTCTTTGTGCCCATCGACACCGCGGCCGAAATCGAGTTCTCCGGGAAGATCAAATCTCTCGACCCGCAGACCCGAACCGGTGTGATCACGTTGACTGCTCTTTCGAACGAGAAAAAGATTTTCGGCAAGGCATTGGCGACCGTTCAGTTCGCCTGAGCCGGCAAAACGGTGTGTTCTGCGCCATCTTTTCGCGCGCGCTCCGCCGTTTTCGGCGTCGTCGGCCCCTCCGGCTCTTGCTTCCGGGACGCCCCCGGCTTAGGGTGTGACAAGAAACACTTCGCCCGATTCGTTAGGTCTTCTCAACATTTTCCCAGTTGCGGGCGTGCGGAAGCGCTCGCCCGCAAGAAAATTAGGCAAGCCTTACTAGTGAATCGTGGGCGGATAGGGGTACATTCCCCGTCGTGCCTGAGACCACAGAGAAGCCGCACGCCGAGAAAAAGGCAACGCAGTATCCAGACTTCGTGGGAAAGACGTATGTGCTTCCGGACTACTACGAGATAGGCCGGGAGCAGGTCCGTGCTTTCGCGAAGGCGGTGCGCAATTACGACCCCATCCACCATGACGAGCAGGCCGCGCGCGACGCCGGCTTCGCGAACCTCGTGTGCCCGCCGACGTTCGCCTCGATCATCGGCTTGCTCGTGCAAGAGCATTTGTTCGAGCACATCGTCAAGGACTATGATCTGAGCCAGACCGTGCAGGCGGAACAGCGGTTCTCCTTCGTGCGGCCGATCTGCGCGGGCGAGCGGCTGGAGTGCTCGGTGAAGATGCTCAACATGCGCCAGGCCGTCGGCGTCGACATCGTCGAGACGGAGAACGTCGGCAAGATTTGGGGCACCGACGAGGTTGTGCTCATCGGGTACACAAAGGTCGCCGGTTACACCGGGGCTGTTATGGAAGAGTCCTTGAAGGAACTCGTGAGGAATGTGATGATGCATGGCCGCTCGATCTTTTGACGATGTCCAGGTCGGGGATGAGCTTCCGGCCGAATTGTTCCGGGTCACCCGAGGCGACCTCGTCAACTACGCCGGGGTCGTCGGCGACGCCAATCCCATCCACTTCCACGAGGAGATCGCTGCCGCGGGCGGTTTCGAAACGGTGATCGCCCACGGCATGCTCACCATGGGGTACGCCTCGACCTTCGTCACGTCCTGGCTGGGCGACGGCGCGGGCCTGCTCGAATTCGAAGTCCGGTTCGTGAGCCCGGTGCTCGTGCCCGCGAACCGGCCCGCAGAACTGGAGTTCTCCGGCAAGGTGAAATCCCTCGACCCGCAGGCTCGGCGCGGCGTGATCCAGATCGCCGCCACCAGCGCTGGCAAGAAGGTCTTCGGAAAGTCGCTCGCCACAGTTCAGTTTTCCTGAACCGTTCCGCCGCCGCCGAAGCCGATTGGTGTCGGCGCGCGATTTCCGCTAGAATCAATGCCTTGGTGTTGAGGATGGTTCCATGCTGGGCGCACGTCGGCTCACGGACCCGGATTTGACGCTGGCGACTACCTGCGGCTGGCGCAAGCCAGCTCAGAGGGGTGTAGCTCAGTTGGTAGAGCAGCGGTCTCCAAAACCGCAGGTCGCAGGTTCGAATCCTGTCGCCCCTGCATCTGGTCGCCTCGCCGGTCCGCCGGTGACCGAGCAAGCGCCCGAACCGTGATCGAGAGGAAGAAGTGAGCGAAAAAAGCGGAGCCTCCGTCGAAGACGACGAGGTCGATGCTGCTTCGGAGCCTGGTGATTCGTCGCAAGACGACACGCAGGCCGCTTCTCGCGTTCCCGTCCGACGGGCACGTCAGTCCGAATCCGATGATGACGGCGATGACTTGGACGAGGAGGCCGCAGCCGCCCGCCCCACCGGCAAGCGGGGCCGCCGAAGGGCGTCCGCCGAATCGTCCGCGGACGCGGACGGGCGCCGCCGGGCGAAAGAAGCCAAGGAAGGCAAGAAAGCCAAGCGTTCGCAGGCCGGGGCTTCGCGCAACCCCTTCGCGGCGGTTGTGCAGTTCCTGCGGGAGGTCGTCGGCGAACTTTCGAAGGTGATTTGGCCGCAGCGTCGGCAGATGGTCTCCTACACGTTGATCGTCATCGTCTTCGTCGCTGTGGTCGTCTCCTTTGTCGCCCTTCTCGACATCGGCTTCGCGAAGCTGGCATTGTGGCTGCTCGGGTAGGGGAGGGCGACGAAGAGCATGGAAAGGAAGAGTTTGTGACTGAGCAGAACGAGCACGCGGAGCAGGACGAAGCCCTGGCCGCGGCCGACCAGAGCGCGCCCGAACACGAGGCGCTGGTCGACTCGGCTGACGGCTCCGTCGCTGTTGACGCCGCCCAAGCCGACGAGGCCGACGACGCGGATTCCTCGGACGACGAGGACCCGGCCGAGGCTTTGAAGGCCAAATTGCGCCGTGCCCCTGGCAAGTGGTACGTGGTGCATTCGTACGCCGGGTACGAGAACAAGGTGAAGCTCAACCTGGAGAACCGGGTGCACAACCTGGACGTCGCGGACTACATCTTCCAGATCGAGGTCCCGACCGAAGAGGTCACCGAGGTCAAGAACGGCCAGCGCAAGCTTGTGAACCGCAAAATCCTCCCCGGATACATCCTTGTGCGGATGGACCTCAACGACGAGTCGTGGAGCACGGTGCGCAACACCCCCGGTGTGACTGGCTTCGTCGGAACCTCGCGCCCCACCCCGCTCGCGCTCAACGACGTGGTGAAGTTCCTGCTTCCCCGCCAGGAGCCCAAGAAAGCCGCGGCAGCCGCGAAGACGAAGCAAGGCGACGGATTCGCCGCCGCCATCGCGTCGGTCACCGAGGTGGACTACCAAGTCGGCGAGTCGGTCACGGTCAACGACGGCCCCTTCGCCAACCTGGCGGCTTCGATCAGCGAGATCAACGCCGAACAGCAGAAACTTAAGGTCTTGGTCTCGATCTTCGGTCGGGAGACTCCCGTGGAGCTCTCCTTCAACCAGGTCACCAAGATCTAAAGACAAAGACAACAGACGCAAGAACACAGCGCCCCGAGAACCACAGCGCACACACAAGAACAAAGCGCGGACAAAGAACAAGTAGGAGACACCAACATGCCACCCGCACCCGCTGCCTCCGGCGGCAAGAAGAAGAAAGTCGCCGGGCTCATCAAACTGCAGATCCAGGCAGGCCAAGCCGACCCCAAGCCGCCGATCGGCCCCGCCCTCGGCCAGCACGGCGTGAACATCATGGAGTTCTGCCGCGCCTACAACGCCGCGACCGAAGCGCAGAAGGGCACCGTCGTGCCGGTGGAGATCACCGTCTACGAGGACCGCTCCTTCGACTTCATCCTCAAGACTCCGCCCGCCGCGAAGCTGATCCTCAAGGCCGCTGGCGTCCCCAAGGGCTCGGGCGTCCCGCACCGCACCAAGGTCGGGCACCTCAGCTGGGACCAGGTCAAGGAGATCGCCAAGGTGAAGCTTCCCGATCTGAACGCCTACGACGTCGAGCACGGCGCGCTCATCATCGCCGGGACTGCCCGCTCCATGGGCATCACGGTCGACCAGCCCGCGTAACAGGCTGACAGGGGCGGCGTCGCCCCGCTGCTTCATGGCGGAGCAGACAACGAAACATCGCGTCCAAAACCCGTGGGAGAGCCCGCTTCGGCTCGTATGACCACATGCTTCAACACAGAGAAATCTGAAAAATCAAGGAAGAAGTGCAACAATGAGCAAACAGTCCAAGGCCTACCGCGCCTCTGCGGAGCTCGTCACCAAAGACGAGCTCTACAGCCCGCTCGAGGCGTTCGACCTCGCGAAGCAGACCAGCAAGGTCAAGTTCGACGCCACGGTCGAGGTCGCCTTCCGGCTCGGCGTCGACCCTCGCAAGGCCGACCAGATGGTCCGAGGCACGGTGAACCTGCCGCACGGCACCGGCAAGACCGCCCGCGTCATCGTCTTCGCCGTCGGTGAGAAAGCCGAGCAGGCGCAGCAGGCAGGCGCGGACGCAGTGGGCTCCGACGATCTGATCGAGCGCATCCAGGGCGGCTGGGTCGACTTCGACGCCGCCATCGCGACCCCCGACCAGATGGCGAAGGTCGGCCGGGTGGCCCGCGTCCTCGGCCCCCGCGGCCTCATGCCGAACCCGAAGACCGGCACTGTGACCGCTGACGTCTCCAAGGCGGTCGCCGACATCAAGGGCGGCAAGATCACCTTCCGCGTGGACAAGCACTCGAACCTCCATGTCGTCGTCGGCAAGGCTTCCTTCACCAAAGAACAGCTGGTTGAGAATTACGGCGCCGTCCTTGACGAGGTGACCCGTTCCAAGCCTGCCGCCGCGAAGGGCCGCTACCTCAAGAAGATCGCCGTGGCCACCACGATGGGACCGTCTATCCTGGTCGACCCCACCAAGACTCGGGCGCTGTTGGAGGCCTGAGCCGCAACGCCTCGGAAAAGACACCGCGAAAAGCCCCGGCCGTTGGCCGGGGCTTTTCCGTGTTTTCGGGGCCCGCCGCCTGGGGCGGCCCCGGCAGGAGCGCCCATCTCAGAGGGCTGGTCTGCGGTCCTTCCACGGCTGTGCCGCCTCGAACTGCGCCGCGAGGCGGATGAGCCGCGGCTCCGACCCAAGGGGACCGATGAACTGCGATCCGATGGGCAAGCCCGTATCGGTCCAATGCAGCGGCACGCTCATCGCGGGACGGCCGGTCACATTCGCGAGCTGGGTGTACGGCACTATCCGGTAGTTCTTCATGATGACTTCGCGCGGGATGTTGCTGATCGAGAACAGCCGGCTGCCACGAAGTCCGAGGACAAGCTTGGAGAGCGCCTTCAAGGTCGCGGAGGTGTTCAGCGAGCCGATCTTCGGCGGGGCTTCGGCGGTGGTCGGCGTGAGGAAAAGGTCGTATTTCTCGAAAAACTTGGTGAGCGCCACCGTCTGCTCGTGCCAGCATTGCCGCGCCCGGAACAGGTCGGCCGCGCTGACCGATGAGCCCATCGCGGCGAGGATTCGGTTGTCGACTTCCACTTCGGAGACGTCCACGCCGAGCCGGGCGAGTTCGGCGAGGTTGTACGCCGCTTTCGCAGTCCAGAGCGTCACAAAGCTTTCGGTCAGCTCAGTCCAGTTGATCTGGGGTTTGGCTTCTTCCACGGCGTGGCCCAGCGACTCGGCCAGGTGCGCGGCGGTCGTCATCGCGGTGGCCGCCTCGGTGCTCGCGCCGTCCGGGCGCAAGGGTGAGAAATCGCTGAAGCCGATGCGGAGTGTGCCGGGGTCCGCCCCGACTTCTTGCAGCAGGGGGCGCTGCGGCAGCGCGGAGAGATACGAGCCTGACGGCTCGGCGGCGATCGCGGCGTCGAGCAGGGCTGCGCTGTCGCGCACGCTGCGCGAGAGCACGCCTTGGGTCGCGTAGCCATGGAACGGTTCCGGAGAGGCGGGAGCTTCTGGCAGGAGGCCCCTGCCCGGTTTGAGCCCGAACAGCCCGGACCAGGAAGCAGGGATGCGGATCGAACCGCCGCCGTCGCTCGCGCCCGCTGCGGGCACAACCCCCGCCGCGACCGCCGAGGCGGAGCCGCCGGAGGAGCCGCCGGGGGAGCGCTCCGTGTCCCACGGATTCCTCGTGGGGCCGTGCAGTTCCGGTTCGGTGATGCCTTTGGAGCCGAATTCTGGGCTGTTGGTCTGGCCGAACGGAACCAGGCCTGCGGCCAGCCAGCGGGCGATCGTTGGCGAAGTGAACGGCGAGACCTGGTTGCGCAAGGCGCGGCTGCCGGAATCGTGCGGCCACCCCGCGATCTGTTGTTCCAGGTTTTTGGTCAGGAAGGGCACGCCCGCGAACGGTCCGCTTTGCGGCCCGGCTGCCCGTTTGCGGGCCCACGCCTCGTGGCGATGGACGACAGCGTTGAGTTTGCCGTCGACCGCTTCGAGGCGGGCGAGCGCGGCGTCGAGCAATTCGACTGCTGTGCTCTGGCCGGTTCGGACGAGCTCGGCGAGGCCTAGGGCGTCGTAGGAGGAGTACTCGTCGAAGGAAAGCGCCATGGCGCCACTCTACTGACCGCCATTCGTGGCCGAGCGCGCGGCGCTGCGGTTAGACGGGCGCCGCCGTCGCGGCGGCGGCCCGCTCGAAGTTGGCAAGCAGGACCTGCGCGATGTTCGGCAAAAGCGCTGGGGGCAAGGAATGGCCCATGCCGTCGAAAACGGTGAGGGTTGCCCCGGGAATCCATTTCGCGAGCGCGTGGCCGTTGCGGCAGGGGATGAGCGGGTCGTCGCTGCCGTGGATCACCGCGACCGGGGCGGTGATGCCGCTGTGGTACCGGCGCAGGTCGCCGCTGCCGCAGATCGCGTCGAGCTGGCGAAGCAGTCCCGTGGAGTCCTCGCAGCGGCGGAATGAGCTCGCGATTGCCTCGCGCAGCTCGTCTTCCGGGTACGGGTAGCGGTTGCCCGCCGAGTGCGCCATGGTCCGGACCTTGAACTCGATCCGTTCCTCCAGTGTCGCGTCCGGGTGCGGGTTCTCGCGGAGTTTCGCGAGCGTCGCGGGGGTCGGCGGGGCGAAGAACCGCTGCACAGCGGTGGTGAACAGCAGGCCGAGGCTGCGGGTGCGCTCGGGTCGGGTTCCGGCGAAGACCTGCGCGATCATCCCGCCCATGGACGCGCCGACGATGTGCGCGCGGTCGATTCCGAGCGCGTCGAGGACCCCTTCCGCATCGCTGGCCATGTCTTCAAGGGTGTAACGCGCGGGGCTGGACAGACCCAGTTGGCAGCGCAGTATGCGCATCCACCTCGGGCCGGGCGCCTCGCAGCCCGGCAGTTTCGTGGAGAGGCCGACATCGCGGTTGTCGAACCGGACGACCCGGTAGCCCGCGTCCACAAGCGTCTCGCAGAACAGCTCCGGCCAAAAGGTCAATTGCGCGCCGAGCCCCATGATGAGCAGCACCGTCTCCCCGGACGGGTCGCCCCAGTCTTCGTAGGCGAGCCGGACTCGGGTGTCGTTCGTGGGCGCCTCCGCGAAGCCGTGGCGCACTTCGTGAGCGCGGGGCTTCTCCGTCATGGTTTGCATAATCAGCCAGTCCTCACTATCATGAGCAGGTCGATTGGATCGGTTGCTGAGCAGCGTGAACTGATCGGCCATCCGAAAAAGTTCAACCGTAGACCGCTAGGTCATCTGCGAGACAGCTTAAGTTAAGATTCCGTTCACCGTCAATACGGTCAGGATCACAGCTTCGTCTCGGGATTGAAGAGCTGATGGGGCTCTCGGTTCCCCGTGTTGCCGAAACAACACGGGCCCGAAGCCCACGAGCTGGCCAGCGCAGGGAAAACAAGCGTCGGACGTCCTCTTTCGCGGGCCATTCTCGTCCGCCGCGAGCTGACGGCTGCCTCTCGCTCTGCGCTTCAGCACGACATCTTCTCCGAAGCCCTCCTCGCAGCATGGCGTTATGTCTGCGGTTGTCCGCTTGACATGAGAAAGGAGGCGACCCGTTGGTCAAAGTTGAAAAAGTCGAAAAGGTCGCTGATATCGCCAAGCGGTTCGAAGAGGCGAACGCGGCCATCGTCACCGAGTACCGGGGCCTGACGATGAGCTCGCTCACCAAGCTGCGCACCGATCTCGGCCGGGACACGACCTATCTGGTCGCGAAGAACACCCTGGTCAAGCGTGCCGCCGCCGATGCGGGGGTCGAGGGCGCTGACGAGTTGTTCGCAGGGCCCACCGCTGTGGCGTTCGTGAACGGCGACATCGTCGAGGCCGCGAAGGTGATCAAGGGCTTCGCCAAGGAGAACCAGGCCCTTGTGGTCAAGGGCGGCTACTTGGACGGCGCGGTGCTGACCGAGAAAGAGGTCATCAAGCTCGCCGATCTGGAGAGCCGCGAAGTTCTGCTCGCCAAGGTGGCAGGTGCCATCAAGGGCGCGCTCGGCTCCGCCCTGGGTCTGCTCAACGCTCCGTTGTCGCAGGTGGCCCGCCTTTCGCAGGCGCTTGCCGACCAAAAGCAGCAAGCTGGCGAGTAACCGCATCGTTCACATCTGAAATCCGCAAGACCAGGGGCTCGTGCCCCGTAGAGAGAAAGGAAGGCCATCATGGCCAAACTCAGCACTGACGAGCTCATCGACGCGTTCAAAGAGCTCACCCTCATCGAGCTGTCCGAGTTCGTGAAGCAGTTCGAAGACGTCTTCGGCGTCACCGCAGCGGCTCCGGTCGCGGTCGCCGCCGCTCCGGGCGCCGCCGCTGGCGCCGCTGGCGGCGAAGCCGCTGGCGACCAGGACGAGTTCGACGTCATCCTCGACGCCGCTGGCGACAAGAAGATCCAGGTCATCAAGGTCGTCCGCGAGGTTGTCCCGGCTCTGGGCCTCAAGGAGGCCAAGGACCTCGTCGAGGGCGCTCCCAAGCCGGTTCTCGAAAAGGTTTCCAAGGAGGCCGCCGAGGCCGCCAAGGCCAAGCTCGAAGAGGCTGGTGCGACGATCTCCCTCAAGTGAGCATCGTCCTCCAACGATATGGGGTCGGCCACCGAGCGGTGGCCGACCCCATATCGTTTTTCGGGAAGACCCACGCCTGGCCCCTGTGATGTGCCGCGAGGCACACCAGTGGGCGAATGAGGCTCCGCGGACAAATCGGCGCGGTCTGATAGCATAAACGCATATCGGGGCGGTTCGCTCCCGAGGACGGGCCTGCGGTCCGGGTGAGGCAACAGAGAAAGCACGAGGCTGAAGTTTGGGCGTCGAAGTGATCGTCAAGGACTTGACCAAGTCCTTCGGCTCGCAAAATATCTGGCAAGACGTCACATTGACCTTGCCGCCGGGGGAAGTGAGCGTTCTGCTCGGCCCCTCCGGAACCGGCAAATCCGTGTTCTTGAAGTCCCTCATCGGCTTGTTGCGCCCCGAGAAGGGCGAAATCATCATCGACGGCACCGACATCATGCGGTGCAGCACCAAGCGGCTCTACGACATCCGCAAAATGTTCGGCGTCCTGTTCCAAGACGGCGCGCTGTTCGGCTCGATGAACATCTACGACAACACCGCCTTCCCGTTGCGCGAGCACACGAAAAAGAAGGAATCCGAGATCAAGCGGATCGTCCTCGAAAAGCTTGAGCTGGTCGGCCTCTCCGGGGCCGAGAACAAACTCCCCGGCGAGATCTCCGGCGGTATGCGCAAGCGCGCCGGGCTCGCCAGAGCGCTGGTGCTCGACCCGGAGATCATTTTGATCGACGAGCCGGACTCCGGGCTCGACCCGGTCCGAACCACCTACATCAGCCAGCTTTTCCTCGACATCAACGCCGAGATCGACGCGACGATCCTCATCGTCACCCACAACATCAACCTGGCGCGGACGGTGCCGGACAACATCGGGATGCTGTACCGGCGCAACCTTGTCATGTTCGGGCCCCGCGAGGTGCTGCTCACCAGCGAGGAGCCTGCCGTCAAACAGTTCCTCAACGGCCGCATGATCGGCCCCATCGGCATGTCCGAAGAGAAGGACGAGGCGCAGATGGCCCAGGAACGGGCCTTGGTCGACGCCGGTATGCACCATGGCGGCGCGGAAGAGATCGACGGCATCATTCCCCAAATGCACGCGACGCCCGGCCTCCCGTTCCGTCAGGCCGTCACGCGCCGTAGGAATCGGCTCAAGACCATGCTCCCCTCGTTGCCGCTGGGCGCGCAGCTCGCCATCCAGCGCAGCTGGGACGAGGCGGACGCGGCAAGCGGACCGCCGCCTGTGGATCCGACCGGGCCCGTGGGCCTGGCTCAGCAGCAGCACTCAACGCTCGCCTGAGCAGGCACGATTCGTCGGGGGCAAAGAGTCCGAGTCTGCGCTGAAGCCGCGCGGGGAGATTTGCGCGCCGAGGAACCAGACGCGGTTGTGTCGCGTCTCGCCTGGAGGATGGGCAAAGCCGACAGGAGTCCCCACGTGTGTCTGATGGGGACAGCGACTCGAAGCGATGGGGGCATTACGAAGACGAAGAAGAGACTGTTGAGCGCGTTGTCCGGGCCGATGGTCGTGCGCTCACGGCTGAAGAGGCAGAAGCGTTGCTCGCGCAAGAGCGGCTCTCGACTGTCAGCGAGGTGGTTGATCCTGCTGCCGTGCCCGGCATAGTGGTCGTGCCAGCGTTCCCGTTGGAGGCAGACAATGGGTTTCGGATGGGTGAGTTTGCGGCAGCGCGCGGTCGGCGGCGCGGGCGGGTTGCTGGTGTTCTGGTACTTCTACCATTCCCCGA
>JGI2924J29684_1078580_pt1 | contig 70634 bp, 75 predicted proteins | sample BenlonsequencITS_FD_29684 | JGI IMG/M metagenome (IMG submission 29684)
CCCGGTGTCGACGATCCGCTACTGTTCCCGGGGGCGCCGGCCCCCGAATTACCGTTTCCCGGTTGGCCGTCTCGCAACCCTGGCGGGTCGACACCGGCCATCTCGGTCGCGATTTCGGCCACTTCCGGGCCAGTCAGTTCGGAGGCGTTCGCCCGTAGTGTCTCCAGACGCTCGGTGTCCACCCCGACAGCTCGAGCGTGGTCACTAGTTTCCTCGATCGACGCGTTGAGCGAATCGAGTTGCATCGTCAGGCGAACCAGCGTCGCCCGGCGGGCCGGGGCCGGTAACGACGAGTTCGTGTCGACCGACGCCGACAGCTTTCTGGCTTCCTCGTACTCCGCTTCGAGCGCTTCGATACGCTCACGGACGAGTGCCTCCTTGTCGGCCGATTCGTTGAGCGATTGGTCGAACATCCCACGGTCGATACTCCCGTCGGCGGACGCCGAACTTGCCTGCATGAACGCGCCGATACTGTCACCCATCGTCGACTCGTTGTCGGCGGACGATGCGGGCGCGTCACTCCCCACCCCGACGACCCCCACTGACGTGAGCGCAAGCGCACCGACGACGAGTGCAGCGACGAGCGCGATCCGATGTGTCGTCATCGAGTGTCCATTCTACTGGTCGTCCATAAAAGGATAAATCTTCGTTCGAAGCGTTCAGACCGTTCGAACCACCGTTTACTGGCGACGATTCCGTTCCCGGCTGCCTGTTGGTTTCGGTGATTTGGAGTGGGGTGTGTCGCCTCGGTCCGGAACGACGATCGAGCAGTTCACTCGTCTCACGGACGCGAAAGAAGTGCCTGAAAGCCCTTCGACGTAAAGGTTCCCGCACAACGGTTATCTGTGACCGACCCCTGTTACCATATGGCATGTTCGAGCGGTTTTCGCAACACTACTACCTGGGTCGTCTCTACGTGACGCCGACCGAAACCGACCGGGTCACCATGGAACGAACCCAGCACGAGCGCGTCAACGAACAATTGTACGCGAGCGGTGACGGCGTCGAACGACTCGATACGCCGCTGGTGATGAAACTCGAGACACAGCACTTCCCGGTTCACGGAACCGAATCACTCCCGGCGAATACGCTCGCCGTCCCGACAGCCGTCCTCGAACAGACGGAGATCGACAACCCGCCAGCGCTCTCGTCGGTCTTTCTCGCCAGTCGCGACCGGGCTCGCCAGCTCCTCCAGTTCGCGGGCTGGGATCCCGACACCCCAGTGCGCGGGGACGAGCCCGACGGAACCCCGCCGGCGGGAATGTAAGGCCACCACGTTCGCCGAGACGCACGGCGCCACGCCGCCCGTCGGAACCTAGAAGTACCAGCGCCGCCCGGATTCGATCGATGTCGAAGCTCGACGAGTGGCTGGGCCGGGCGTCGCTCAGGGACCGCATCGACGAGCTCGAAACCGAGTGTGAACGCCTGCGTGAGCGCTACGAGGCCGAATCGGATCGTCGTCGCGAGGCGGTTCGGGAACGCCAAACCGCCGAGGAACGGGAAAACCGCCTCGAAGACCGGATCGCACAGCTCGAGGGCGAGCTCGAGCGGCGCGACGACAGCGGCGACGACCTGACGTACCGACGTCGTGAGACACTCCACGATAGCCGGCTTGCGGACGTCCTTGCCCGGCTCGAATCGCTTCGTGCAGCGCCGGAATCCGTCCTGACGGCGTCGGTCGAACCGGACGCCGTTCCGGAGTCGGTGGCGTCCGCGCTGGGCGATCGAGCCCGCCTCGCGGCCGACGCCGCGCCCTGCCTCGTCGTCGCCGACGATGCCGGCCTCGTCTCGGTCGCTCTCGACGGCCCGCTTCCCGTCGACGTGGAACCGACCTGGAGCGACCGCGTCGAGCTCGACACGGCTCGCTTCCGGCCGACGGGACCACATCTCCTGGCGCTCGTCCGGGCCGACCGGTTCGCGATCGGGCGCTACGACGGTACCGAGCGAGTCGAGTACGCCGGGTTCGAGAGCGACGTCAAGGGCGCCCACTCGAAGGGCGGTTTCTCCCAGGCACGATTCGAACGGATTCGAGACGAACAGATCGACGACCACGTCGCCCAGGCGAGGGCGGCGATCGAAGACGTTCGCGACGAGGCGGCCGACCTGCCCCTCTACCTGGCCGGCCAGCGCGACGTCCTCGACGAACTCGCAGACCAGCTGGATCCGGGCCCCGACGCCCTCGCGGCGGTCGACGCGACCGGCGACACGGAACGTGCCCTCGACGACGCCCACCGCTCGTTCTGGTCGACGGAGTTGCTCGTCATCTAGCCCACTGGCAGATTGGAGATCCGTCGTGGCTTTCGACGGGTGACACAGGTCACCGCATCTCGAACGTCTAAGTACCGGGTCGACAATGTGACGGTATGCGCGTCGCACTCCTCGCCCACGAGCAGTTTCCCGACCGGGCCAAGACCGCCCAGGGCATTCTCAGGTACGCAGACTACGACGTGGTCGCCGTCCTCGACCGCGACACGGCCGGCGACCGCGTCGCCGAGCACGTCCCGGACGTCCAGGACGCCCCGATCGTCGCGGGGATGGACGACGTGGACGAGTCGATCGACGCGCTGGTGATCGGCATCGCCCCGATCGGCGGCGGCTTCGAGGAGTCCTGGCGACCGGACGTCCGCGCCGCCCTCGAACGCGGCTGCGACGTCGTCTCCGGACTCCACTACTTCCTCGCCGAGGACGAGGCGTTCGCCGCCCTCGCCGACGAGCACGGCGGCGAGATCTGGGACGTCAGGAAGCCGCCCGAAGACCTCACGGTCAGCGAGGGTGTCGCGGCCGACGTCGACGCCGAAATCGTCTGTACGGTCGGCACCGACTGCTCGGTCGGCAAGATGACGGCCACGATGGAACTCGTCGAGGCCGCCCGCGAGGCGGGCCACGACGCGGCCGTCATCCCGACGGGCCAGACCGGTATCGTGGTCGAAGGCTGGGGTAATCCCGTCGATCGCGTGATCAGCGACTTCACCGCCGGTTCCGTCGAGCAGATGATCGTCGAGAAGGGCGACGAACACGACCTCCTCGTGGTCGAGGGGCAGGGCAGCATCGTCCACCCGGCGTACTCCGCGGTCACCTGCGGCATCCTCCACGGCGCGATGGCCGACCGGCTCGTCCTCTGTCACGAGGCCGGCCGCGAGCGGATCCACGGCTACGAATCCTTCGCCCTCCAGCCGATCCCGACGTACGTCGACCTCTACGAGTCGCTCGCCGCACCGGTGAACGAGGCCGAGGTGGTCGCGGGGATGCTCAACACGCGGAACGTCGACGGCGACGACGCGGCTCGGGAGGCGGTCGACGCCTTCGCCGACGAACTGGGTGGACCCGCGACCGACCCCATCCGCTTCGACGCGGCCGAGGTCCTGGAGGCGATCGTATGAGCCTCGAGACGAGTTTCGAACGGGTTTCGCTGCCCCTCGAGTTCCCCTTTACCATCGCGCGAGGGACGCAGACGGCGGCCGAGAACGTGATCGTCCAGGTCGAGGACGACGATGGGCGCGTCGGGATCGGCGGCGCCGCACCGTCGCCACACTACGGCGAGACGGCGGCGACCGTCGAGGCGGTGCTTCCCTCGCTGCTCGAAGTCGTCGAAACCGTCGGCGACCCCCACCAGCTCGGCCGGATCGAGCGCCGGATGCGTGCGGCAATTGCGGACAATCCGGCGGCACGCTGTGCGGTGAGTATCGCCCTGCACGATCTCGTTTGCAAGCGCCTCGACGTCCCGCTCTATCGCTACTGGGGACTCGATCCGACCGAGACCGTCACCTCATCGTACACCATCGGCATCGACGATACCGAGCGGATGCGCGAGAAGACCGAGATCGCGCTCGATCGCGGCCACGACACGCTGAAGGTCAAGCTCGGGACCGACAGAGACGTCGAGATCGTCGAGACCATCCGCGACGTCGCGCCGGACGTCCGTCTCTACGTCGACGCGAACGAGGCCTGGACGCCGAAGGAGGCCGTCCGCACGATCGAACGGCTCGCCGCCTACGACCTGGAATTCGTCGAACAACCCGTGCCTGCCGAGAACCCGGAGGGGCTTCGATACGTCTCCGAACACAGCCCGCTCCCGATCGCAGCCGACGAGTCGCTCATCACGGTCGACGACGTCCCCCGGGTCGCCGATCGCTGTGACGTCGCGAACCTGAAGCTGATGAAGTGCGGCGGCCTCCGGGAGGCGAAACGGATCGTCCACGCCGCCCGCGCCCACGGGCTCCAGGTGATGTGCGGCTGCATGTCGGAGTCCAACGCCTCGATCGCCGCGGCCTGTCACCTCGCACCGCTGCTCGACTACGCCGACCTGGACGGCTCGCTCCTGCTCGACGACGACCCGTACGATGGCGTCCCGCTGCCCGGTGGCCGGATCGACCTCGAAGCGATGGATCGACCGGGAACCGGCGCCGGGACGCAGTAGGCCAGTGTCGGAGCCGATCTTCAAACTGCGACCGCGCAGTGCGACACAACACGGTGTCACCGCAGAGCGAAACCACACGGAGCCACTACAGAGCGACACCGCATTTTATGCCGACACGGACGGAACCTGGTCGCTGATGAGTGATCTCACAGCCGACCTGCAATCCGCGTACGAAGCCGCCGGCTACGACGTCAGCGAGGTAACGACGAACCGCGACCTCGTCAGGATCGTCCTCGCCGAGGACGCGGGCGCCGAGGCGGTTCGGTCGATCGTCGCGGAGACACTCGACGAGGAACCACGATTCGGCGTCGACGTCGCCACGGAGGCCGTCGACGGCCAGGACGGCGTGTCGACGGTCGTCTCGTTCCGGGACCGGTAGGGCGTCGTCCGCCGATCAGTTGGTCTGTTCCGTCTCGCGGAGGATGAACGGTCCCATCGCGAGTGTTCGCTTGGCCACCGTGACGATGCGAACGATGAACGTAATGAAGATGACGAACGGCGAGAACCCGACGACGACCCCGGCGCTGACGACCCAGACCAGGTGGGAAACGCCCAGCGTCGACCCGACGAACGTGCCCGCGTCGACGTACATGATGAACATCGCCATCACCGTGAGCGCCGGAATCGAGGCGTACAACAGCGCGCGCGAGAGGTTGATCAACTCCCACTGGAAGTAAAGCGTCTTGAAGTGCTCGCGGGTCGGCCCGAAGAACGTCAACAGGTCGACGGCGGTATCGATCTCGGCGTCGACGTCGTCGGGCAGTTCGTGTTCGTCCCGGAGCGACCGCCCCTGGTGGATCAGCCGCGAGTACTCGAAGTGCATCATCACCCAGATGACGTCGAACGTACCGAACTGTGCGGACGCGAGCATCTCGTGCACCTGGTCGGCCACGTCGCCCAGCGTCGTCGCGTACGCGTCGATATCGTCACGGGCGTCCGCGTCTGCACTCGAACCGACCGCCTGAAGCGTCCCGGCCTGGTCGCTGATCCCGGCGAGCAGTTCCCTGACGAAGACCGACGGCTCCGGTTCGGTGATATCGATTCCGATCGACTCCTCGACGTCGCGCTGAAACGTCATCGCCGCGTCCATCCGGTCGCGCTGATCGCCGACCGCGCCGAGTTCCTGCGAGAGGACCAGTTGATTGATCGTGACGACGATGGACGTGCCGGTGATGATCGCCCCGATGAACGCGGTGAAGAAGAAACCCATCCCACCCTGGGCCTCGTTGATCTGCCGGAGCGGCGTGAGCCCGAGGCGACTCGCCAGGACGAGCGCGGCGTAGACGACGAGCAGAATAACGGCGGAGAGGAGCCAGCGATTCATCCGAAGCAACAGGTACTCTCGGAGACCACGCAGGCGGCCGCCGTTCCGGCCCTCGGCAGTCGAGACCATAGTCAATTCGAGGATACCGGCCTGCCGGCCGGTCTGTCACCGGATACGACCGGCGTCGTCAAAATACCTCGCCCGACGAACTGGGCACCGGACTGCGGATTTCACAACTGCGGGTCACACACCTACCGTGGATCCGTCGGTTCGACACCGTAGCGCGCTTGCACTCGTTCGACGACGACTCCGTGGAAGGCGACCAAGAGCGCGACCGAGACGACGATGAGGACGACCGCGAGCGGTGTCGACATGAGCCCCAGGGCGACGATGAGCGTCGTCGCGCAGGCGGCCGGGTGGTTGGTGTTCGACCAGAGCATGCCGATCGTCGTCAGTACCATCGCGACGAGCCCCGAGAGGACCAGGCGCCCCACGGCTGGTGAGAACGGCGTCCCCGCTTCGAACGCGTCCACGGAGACGAGGCCGTCGGCGAAGACGACGTACGTGGCCAGGCCGGCGACCGCCGCGATGGCGTGGCCGCCGACGACGTGATAGGCACCCTCCGCTCGCGGGTTCTCGCCCGTCGCGAGCAGGTACGCCGACGGACCCAGACTCGGAAAGAGGATCGGCTGACCGGTCACCCAGGCCAACCCGCCGAGCATCGTAACGTGCAGGGCAACGTTGATCCCGGCACTGACGTCGTCTCTGAGCCCCATCCGGCGCGTCGACGACTCGCGGCAGGATAAGTAGGAGGTCGATACGCGAGAAGATCAGGTCCCCTCGTCGTCCGAATCGGTCACGTCGAAAGGGCCCTCGTCCGCCGCCTTCGCTGGCAGCATTGGCCCGGTCGAAGCGGTTCGGCGCGTGATCGTCGCCGTCCGCAGGATGTAGGCGGCCAGCAGCGCCACCGGCGCGATGGCGATCGTCACGATGACGCTCACGACCGCCGGCAGCGCGGTGTAGGAGAGTGTCGGCCCCGCCGCGTCGGCGTAGGTGACGCCGAGTAACACGGCGGCGAGGATCGACGGGACGCCGAAGCCGATCGTCAACTGGGAGAATCGCGTCAGTTCCCGCTGGAGATACGTCGTCTTGACGTGTTCTCTGGCGACGGCGAATAACCGCAACCCGGAGCGGATGTCGTCGAAGGCGTCCGTCGCCTCGGGGTTGAGAGTGTCCTCGCGTGCGGCCCGCAGGTGCTCACCGGCGTACCGGTACCAGCCGTCGTCGAACCGGGCGGCGAGCGACAGCGTGTCGAACGCGTCGAACGAGGTCGAATCCAGCGCGTCGTCGATTCGATCCGTATCGTGGCGCAACTCGGCGGCGTAGCGCTGCACCGATAGGTCGGTCGACGCACCCGCCGACCCGGCAGTAGATTCGTGTGCCTCCGTCGATCCATCGGCCGGTTCGTGAGCGTCCGTCGACTCGACGGCCGATTCGAGCGCACCCGCTCGCCGGTTCACCGTCTCGACCAGCAGCTCGAGCAAGGCCGCTGGTGCCGCCGGGGCCGCGGGGACGCCGGCGAGTTCGGCGATATCGTCGCGGACAGACTCGACGCCCTCGAGGCGATCTTCGGCCGTCCCTGCGGCGACGAACTCACTCGAGAGAATCAACTGGTTGATCGAGACGACGACCGTCACCAGGGAGAACGAGCCGGCGATCAACCCGCTCGCCACCCGCGTCATCGCGCCCGGGTTGGTGAACGATATCGCCCCGATCGCCTCGAGAACGAGCGTCGCCAGCAAGACGACGAGAACGAGCACCGTCGCGACCACGAGGCGGTCGCCATCGAGCAGGAACCACTCCAGCACCCGACCGAGCGGGGACGCGTCGTCGAGCGACGACTCCGCGCCGGTCGTCCGACCGGGCGCCCCGCTGTCGTCGGCGTCTGCGGCCATCGGGGGAAAGTTTCGGTGGGCGGCCGCAAAAGGCTCGGCGTTGCGACGTGCGCATGCGCTGCGTACCGGCTCCGGTCTGATGGGCCAGCAGCCCGTAAGCCGGGTAATCCGGCGGGGGCAGGCTGTAGACTGAAATGGAATCGCGGTGTCGAAGGGGTATGCCCAACGGGGAGTCGTCGATGTCCGCAGAGGAGTCGTCGATACCCGACGGGGAGCCGTCGATGTCCGCGGGGGAATCACCACGACCCGGGAGGCGTCGCTGGCTATCCGTCGTCGGCGCCAGCATCGTCGGGGCCACACTCGCCGGCTGCCTCGGGGGCGGTGGGCCATCGTACGAATCCGGCTCGATCCCGGCAGTCAACGGCAGTAATCGAACCGCCCAGCAACAGGTCGCGGCGACTGCGAGCGCGACCACGAGCACCGCAAGCGGCGTCTCACCGGTGGAATCGCTCTCGCTTGCCGAGCACTCGTTCGTCTACGAGGGCGGCTATCAGGGATCGACGATTCAGGGAACCGTCAGGAACAGCGGAGACAGCCAGGCACAACTCGTCGAGGTCCGCACCAGAGTGTACGACGAATCCGGGGCCCAGCTCGGGCAGTACATGGCCAGAACCGGAGACCTCGCCGGTGGCGACAGTTGGGCGTTCACCGTCATCATCCTCGAGAATCCAGCAGTGCTCGATCGCTACGAGATCACCGTCCTCGGGGTTCCCGGGTGAGTGAGCCCGAGGGAACGCCGGAACGATATCGACGAAGCGAATCGAGCAGACGGTCCCGACGACTCGGCGAACGACGACACGCCGAGACCGTCGAGCAGACACGCTTTTCAGCGTCCATCGCTTACCCGTGGGCAGATGGATTCCGCGGCTCTGCTCAACCTGCTCGGGAACGAGAATCGCCGGCGGATTCTCCGGCTTCTCTCGCGGAAGCCCTGCTACGTGACCGAGATTTCCGAGTACCTGGGCGTGAGCCCCAAGGCCGTCATCGAACACCTCCGGAAACTAGAAGAAGCCGGCCTCGTCGAGAGTCGAACCGACGACCAGCGACGCAAGTACTTCCACATCGCCCGTAACGTCCGCCTCGAGGTGAACCTCTCGCCGTACGGCTTCGCCAGTAAGAGCGCCTACCCCGAAGGGACGAACGTCGACATCACGAGCTGTCGTCACCTCAGCCTCGACGTCGGCCGCGAAGACGACGACGCGCTCTCGGGGCTCCTCGGCCAGCTCGAACGCCTCGAACGCCTCGAGAACGAGCTCTCGCTGGCTCAGCGGTGGGTACAGGGACAGCTCTGTGAGGTACTCGACGAAATCTCAGAGTCGGTCGGCTCGAACGGTGACAGTCGGGTCTACGCGGACCTCCTCGCGAGTATCCGCCGCGAACCAAAGAGCGTCAGCGCCATCAGCGCAGACCTAGACGCCCCGCGCGAGGTCGTCGCAGAACTCCTGGAGGCGATGGCCGATCGGGGCATCGTCCGCCGGACCGAGCGCGGCTGGGAACTCACTCAGCAATCGACGGTGGCGTAACGCGATCGTCGAACGGACGATAGTAGATAGACCGCCCGATCTGGCGATCGACCCGTACTCTTCACGGTTGCCGTGTTGTTACTCCCCGCTACAATCGACGGATTTGCGCTCGCAGCAGTCGTCGTGTTAGGGTTCCCGCGTCAGCCCAGCACGGAGGTCTCGGCCGAAGTAATAGCCAAAGAGACAGGCGAGCAGGCCAGTCGCGAGCCCGACCAGCACGAGTCGACTGCTGAACCCGCCGACGATCACGACGAAGTAATCGAACAGCGCCGTCACGCCGCCGACGGCGCTTCCAGCAGCGACCATCTCCGTGTAGCGTCGCTTCGACGTCACGGCGCCGATCAAGAACGCGACGGCGAACAGCCCAATGAGCGAGCCAGCGATGGGAATCGTCAGGCCGCCGCCGACGTAGCCGACACCGAGCGCGGCGACGAGTCCGAGGAACGCTCGAACCGAGAAGACCGACGACAGACTGAGCGACGGCAGCGATGGCGTGAGCCGCGTTCGCCACGAGCGGCCCGCGCCCGTACGCTCGTCCGACTGGTCAGCTTCGGTCTCACTGGGGAACGCCCCATTCAGTCCGGCGTCGGCAGCGTCCGTTTCGGAGTGGGCTGGTGCTGCAGAGTCCGTTTCCGCGGAATCGAGTCCGGCGTCGCCGACAGCGCCCGTCTCCGAGAGCAACTGCTCGGTCTCCGCCAGAATCTCTTCCGTCGAACGCGTCTCCGAGACGGTGTCCTCTGACTCGCCGGCCATACCACTCCTTCGGCGTCGACCGGGATGGGTTTTTCCCACCACGCGAGGGATCTGTGTCGCTCCCGAGCCGAGTGACGTCCCATCAGGCTGGGTGACGGCTCCCGTCGCCGTCGTTCCCGGTCAGACTGGCGGCCCCAGCGTATAGGAGACTGCGCGTCCGAACCGAGGCCATGGAGTGGGTGGTGGCGATCGTGATCGGACTCGGCGGCTACGCGGCCGCCGGGATCGCCGGCGGGCTGGCACTGACCATGGAACGCCAGCCCGAAACCGTGGGGCCGCTGTTCGGCGCCGTCCGAGTGATCGGTCTCGTCATCGCCGGGCTCGCGGTGGTTTTCGCCACGCTCCTCGTCGGCCACGGACTGCTCGCCCTCGTGTGAAGGCCCACTCACTGTCGAAAAGGTGGGTTCAAGTCGTCGCGCAGACAATCGCCAGGTATGAATCCAGGCGACCGGATCCGCGTCGAACGGGCGGATCGAACCGTCGAAGGGGTCTGTCTTCCCTCGAGTACGCCGGACCACCTCGTCGTCAAGCTCGATGGCGGCTACAACGTCGGCATCGAGCGCGACGAGGCCAGCGTCGAAGTCCTCGAGTCGGACGTCCACGACGTCGGGGCCGGTGACGGAGCCGACGACGCGACGTCCGAGATCGCGTTCGACGACTCGCTCCCGACGATCGCACTGCTCTCGACCGGTGGCACCATCGCCTCGACCGTGGACTACCGGACGGGTGCCGTGACCGCCCAGTTCGACGCCGAGGACGTGCTTCGCGCCGTGCCCGAACTCGCCGGGCGAGCGAACTACCGCGGGCGCGTCGTCTCGAACATCCTCTCAGAGAACATGGAACCGGCGATCTGGCAGGATCTCGCTCGGGCCGTCCACGAGGAGATCGACGCCGGCGCCGACGGCGTCGTTATCATGCACGGCACCGACACCATGCAGTTCACCGCCGCCGCACTCTCGTTCATGCTCGAAACGCCGGTTCCGATCGTCTTCACCGGCTCGCAGCGCTCGGCCGACCGACCCTCCTCGGACAACGTCATGAACGCCGTCTGCGCGGTCGAAGCGGCCAAAGCCGACTGTGCCGAGGTCCTCGTCTGTATGCACGGAAGCGAGTCGGACGACACCTGTGCGCTCCACCGGGGCACCCGCGTCCGGAAGAACCACACCTCGCGACGGGACGCCTTCGAGACCGTCGGCGCCGAACCGCTCGGCACCGTCGACTACCGGGCTGCCGACCTCCGGCGGGACGAAGACGGCCAGGCGATCGATTCCCCCGAGACGGACGCCGTCACGTTCCACGGCGACTACCGCGAGCGTGGTGCTACCGAGCTCACCCTCGCCGACGACCTCGAATCCGACGTCGAACTCGTCAAGTTCACGCCCGGGATGGACCCGGCGTTCCTCGACGTGGTCGAGGGGAAAGACGGACTCGTCGTCGAGGGGACCGGCCTCGGGCACGTCCACACCGACTTCATCCCACGCATCGAAGCACTGATCGAGGACGGAACCACCGTCGTCGTGACCAGCCAGTGTCTCGAGGGGCGTGTCTGCGATCGCGTCTACGACACCGGCCGCGACCTGTTGGACGCCGGCGTGGTCGAAGCCGGCGACACCCTCCCGGAAACCGCCCTCGTGAAACTCATGTGGGCGCTCGAAAACGCCGACGGCGAGGCCGTCGACGAGATTATGAGCCGGTCGATCGCCGGCGAACTGCAGGAACGATCCGTGCCGTGGACCTGACCCGTCGACAATCCGCGCACTACGGGTGCCGAACGGACTAGTCACCAGCGGGGACACGCGAGCCCACCCACACCCGATTACAACTGACCCAATGACACACGCGACCGACATCGAGATCCGACGCGCAACGCACGACGACTACGAGGGTGTCGCCGCCTTCACCCGCGATCTCTGGGACGACCGCGGCGGCGACTACCTCCACCACGTCTACCACGACTGGCTGGAAGACGAGACCGACGACCACAAACGAACGTTCCTCGCGACCGTCGGCGACGACGTGGCGGGAATCGTCCAGGCGGTCATGCTCTCGTCCGACGAAGCCTGGTTCCAGGGCATGCGGGTCAACCCCGAGTACCGCCGACAGGGTGTCAGTCGCCGGCTCAACGAAGCCGGCTTCGACTGGGCGATCGAACAGGGCGCGACCGTCGGGCGCTTGATGACGTTCTCCTGGAACGTCGCCGCCCTCGGTGCCGCCCGCGCCGGTGGCTTCGCCCCCGAAACCGAGTTCCGCTTCGCCCAGCCCGACCCGGATCCCGACGCCGACGGCCCCCACACCGTCTCGGCCGACCCGGACGCAGCCTGGCGCTTCTGGACGACGAGCGACGCCCGTACTCACCTCCGTGGACTCACACTCGACGCCGACGAGTCCTGGGCCATGCGCGACCTCACCCGCGACGACCTCGCCACCCTCGCCGACGACACCGCCGTCTTCGCCGTCGACGGCGACACCGGCGTCTCGGGAATGGCCTACCGATGCCGCGACTACGAACGTGAAAACGACGACGGCGAGACGGTCCACTGGGCCGAATACGGCGTCGGCGCCTGGGCCGACGTGCCCGCCGCGAAATCCCTCTTCGCCGCCATCGCCCGCGACGCCGCCGAACTCGGCGCCGACGAGACGCGCGTGCTGATCCCCGAAACCGTCACCGCCGTCAGCGACGCCTCCTACGCCGGCGCCGACCTCTCCGACGAACCAGACTTCGTCCTCGGGATCGACCTGACGAACTACTAACGAACTTTTCCCACTACAAACTTTTGCGCTGCGGGCCGGCGGAGCCGGCCCTCGGCAAAATCTTCAAAAGAGCCGGAGGCTCTTTTGGACCTCGCGGAAGCGAAGCTTCCGCTTAGCTTTGATGAAAAGCACTCCTCCCCCACCTACGGTGGGGTCGTCGGCCCGCTCGCTCACTGCGTTCGCTCGCGGAACGGGTGACAATACCGCACACAGAAACTAGGCGCATCGCGAATTCGCAGCCATTCGAGACTCAGCATCCAGCGGATCACGGCTCAACCGATTCAGAACCCGTCCGCCGAACGAACTACCCGCCGCTGACCGGCGGAAACATCGCGAGCTCGTCGCCGGCTTCGAGCGTCGTCTCCAATCCCTCCTGCTGGGTATGGATCTCGCTGCCGTTGCGGAGGACGTTGATCCCATCGCTGAGGGTACCATCCTCGTCGAGGACGCGATCGCGAAGGTCGCCCCGGCCGTCGAGGAGGGCGTGCAGGGCGTCATCGACGGTTGCCCCGGGTTCGACATCGACGGCCACGTGTCTGTCGCCGGCGCGTTCGGCCAGGTCGGCGAACAGCTTCCACTCCATACGACTCCGTTTCGGTCGGGAAGAAAAGTAGCTACCGCTCTCGGGTGGCGATTTCTCTCTCAGTCGGTCACCGAACGGAGTCGCATTTCGATCACGACGAGGTGGCGACGCGAGACGGCCGCCTTTTTGTGGTGGGCGACGAATCCGCGGCTATGACCCAGCCACACCTGCTGGTCGACGAGGGAGACGTCCACGATCTCGCGCTCGTTCCGGGCGATCCGGGACGGGTCGACCGCATCGCGAGCCACTGCGACGAGGCCGAGACGATCGCGGAGAACCGCGAGTACCGGGTCGTCAACGCGACCTACGAGGGTCGCGACCTCACCATCTGTTCGACAGGGATCGGCTCGCCGTCGGCAGCAATTGCGATCGAAGAACTCGCCGCGGTCGGCGTCGAGACGGTCGTCCGGGTCGGAACGACGGGTGCCCTCCAGGCGGACCTCGAGATCGGCGACATGATCGTCGCGACCGGTGCGGCGAAGGACGAGGGAACGACCAAGCGCTACGAAGAACAGACGATCCCGGCCGTTCCAGACTACGAGGTGCTCTCGGCGCTCGTCGACGCCGCCGAGGCCGAATCCGCGGACGTCCACGTCGGTCCCGTCGCGACCGACGACGCGTTTTACGCCGAGACGGACGAGTACGTCACCGCCTGGGAAGAGGCGGGCATGCTCGCCGTCGAGATGGAAGCGGCGGCCATCTTCACGCTCGCCCGCCGGAAAGGCCTGCGCGCCGGCGCCATCTGCACCGTCGACGGCAACCTCGTCGAGGGAACCCAGAAGGGCACGGACACCGAAGACGAAGAGCTCCCGGAGAAGGCGAAGAACAACGTCGCGCGCGCGATCGACATCAGTCTTGACGCGGCGACGCGACTCTAACGGTCGCGTTCGATCTATCGAGACTGGACTCCCGGCCGCTCGCATTCATACTTTCTCGACACGATTTCAGGGAACGAATAGAATATCGAGATGGAGTCGCGGCGGTATACGCGAGGGCGAACCTAGACGACCAGCGACAGCATGTAGAGATTGACGATCGTCGCCGCGCCCCACGGAATCGCGAGCGCAGCGGGGACGATCGATCGATACGCCGGCGCAACGAGCCCCCGACAGGCGACGGCGATGGCCACCGCTCCGGCTTTCAGCGCCAGCATGCCGACGACGCCCCAGCCGTCGATGGCCGATCTAGCGATGGGGTTCGACTCGGAGAGGCCGAGGTGGAGGCCGACGATCGTCGTCACGACGTCGCCGATCAGCACGATAGCGACCAGGCCCCACAGGACGCGTTCGGTGTCGGACGGGGTCGGCATCGGCGACCAGTCGAGGGCGTGCTGCGTACGGCTGCTCATGGAGGCCACTTCGCCGGACTCGAACCGATCGCCGGGTCCACGGGACCACACGTACGCCACGAAACCCGAACTGGGTCCACCGCTACCCCGAAGTGACTCGTCCAGGCGGGCCACAGCTCGACGAATAGTTATCCCAGGGATACGGCGATAGTGGGGGCGCTAGTCGGTGCTTACGGGGCGAGTGCCGTACCGCGAGTACTCGGTAGGAGGGAGTTACCCGTCGTGCAACCGGACGAGGAGTCGCCCGTCGTGCGACCGGGAGTGGAGTCACCCGCTACGGAGTTGCTCCAGAGAGACGTGGGAAACGACGTCGCGAAGAAGGATCGGGGCGAGACAGTGAGGCGAGTCGGACGGAGTGAGCTACCGGCTACAGGACCGTCCCGTGTTTCTTGCTCGGGAGGTCCTTCTCGACGCCTTCGTAGAAGGCGAAGCGGTTCGCGAGTTCGGTGCGGAGCTCGCTCGGCGGGACGATCTCGTCGATGACGACCTCGCTGGCCATCCGGTGGATGTCGATGTCCTCGCGGTACTCCTCGCGAAGTTCGGCCTCCATCTCGGCGCGTTCGTCCTCGTCGTCGATCTCGGAGAGCTTGCGGGCGTAAACGGCGTTGATCGCAGCCTCGGGACCCATGATCGCGATCTCGCCGGAGGGAAGGCCGATGACGCTCTCGGGTTCGTAGGCGGGCCCACCCATGGCGTAGATACCGGCGCCGTAGGCCTTGCGGACGACGACCGTCTGCTGGGGCACCGTCGCCGAGGAGGTGGCGTAGATGAACTTCTTGCCCTTCTCCAGGATCGCGTCCTTCTCGACCTGCGAGCCGGCCATGAAGCCGGGCGTATCGCAGAGATAGAGGATCGGGACGTTGAACGCGTCCGACTTCCAGATGAACTCGGCGGCCTTCTCGGCGGCGTCGGGGAAGATCGCGCCCGCGCGGTGATTCGGCTGGTTGGCCACGATGCCGACCGGCCGGCCGTCGATCCGGGCGTAGGCCGTGATGATCTCCTTGCCGTAGTCCGGGCTGAGTTCGAAGTACGATCCCTGGTCGACGACGCGGTCGATCAGGTCGACCATGTCGTAGCCACGATTCGGTTCCTGCGGGACGATCGAGTCGATCCCCGCCGGCGACGCGACCGGCTGCCGACCGGGCGTCTTGGGCGGCTGCTCGTCGGCGTTGTCCGGCAGGTAGGTGATCAGCTGGGAGACGAGTTCGCGGGCGTGTTCCTCGTCGCGGGCCACGAGGTCGGCGCTGCCCGACTGGCGGGCGTGCATCGACGCACCGCCCAGTTCCTGCATGCTGATCTCCTCGCCGGTGACCATCTGGACCATCCGCGGCGAGGCGATCGCCATCGCGGACATCCCCTCGACCATGATCGTGAAGTCGGCGAAGACCGGCGTGTACGCGGCACCGGCGATACAGGGGCCATAGAGCACACAGATCTGCGGGACGCGCCCCGAGAGCATCGAGTGGTTGTAGTAGTACTTGCCGATGCCCTCCCGGTTGGCGAAAAAGCCCGTCTGCTGGTCGATCCGGCCGCCGGAGGAGTCCATCAGGTACACCACCGGCTGGCCGGTCTTCAGCGCGCGCTGTTGCATCCGGAGGAACTTCTCGACACCCTTGGCGGCCATCGACCCGCGCTTGACCGTGTAGTCGTTGGCCATGAAGTGGACGTCCCGGTCCTCGAACGTCGCGGCGCCGGTGATGAGGCCGTCGGCGGGGAGCTGGTCGTCGGCGTCGAACTCCGCGAACCGGCCATCCTCGAAGAGAAAGTCGTTCCCGTCCCCGGAAAACCAGAGATCGATCCGGTCGCGGACGAAGAGTTTGTCCTCCTCGGGGAGTTGTTCCTTGTACTTCTCCGGGCCGCCCGCGAGGATCTCGGCGATCTCCTCGCGAAGCGTTGCTTCGCGGTCGGTCGGTCCCAGATCGTCCGCCGGTGGGGTGACCGTACCGGTCGTCCCGCCTGTCCCAGATGGCGAGTCGGTGTCACCAGCGGCGTCCTCGACTGCGGCCGGCTCGGCGTCGTCACCGACGTAGACCGAAACCTCTCCGCCGACGTGCTCGGCCATCGCCGACGCGATTGCTTCGGCCTCGTCAGCCGACGCGTCCGCCCCGATGCGTACTTTCATGTCGCCATCTGCGGCGGTCGACGCCAAACCGTTTTCCATTCGTGCTGGTCACGGCTGGAGGGATTTCACCACCCGCGCTGCAGCCCAGTGGCCCGCACCTCGCAAGCACAACTGCCACCGAGTCGGCCATCCTTTCTCCGCCGACCCGATAACCCGGGTTGGGACCGATGACCGACCGAGAGCCACCCGACGAACCGACTACCGCGACCGATCGCGACGGCGATCCGTCGAGTGAGTCGACGGCACGCGCCGCAGGTCGGTTCGCCTCCCGGCGCTCGGTCCTCGCGTCCGTGGGGAGCGTCGCCGGTGCGCTCGGCCTGACGCGAGTCCTCGGCGTGGACCGAGTCCTCGATCCGCCAGAGGGAACCGTCTCGGTCGAGACCGCTCTCGTCCACCCGGGCCCCGGAGACGGCGGGATCGACCCGTCGGCGATCCAGTCCCGGACCCGGACGGTGCCCGCCGACTGGCGAGCGCGAGTCGAGGCCGCCTTCGACCTCCACGAACGGCTGCTCGCGACGCGCCTCCCCGGTTACCTGAACAGTGCCGTCGTCCCCGGTCCCTACGAGGACGGAACCGCCCGGATCTCGATCCACGCCAGCCCCGATGAACTCGGCGCGATTCCGCGGACGATCGGTGAGCTGGTGTCGACGCTCGACATCGAGTGGCACGGGCTCTTCGAGGGAATCGGCGTGCGAGTCACGCGGACGGAGGTGATCGACGACATTCGAGACGCCAACGTCGAACGCGAGGACCACCTCGCGCTCGGCTGGTCGATAGATCCGGTTCCCGGCGGCGTCCGCTGCCAGACCGGGGGCCACGCGGCGACGCTTACGCCAGCGCTGTACGATGCGGACGGACACCCGACCTTCGGGACAGCGCTCCACGCCTTTCGAGACCAGGATCGATTTCACGGGACGGCGATCTCGGTGCCGATCGACGGGCCCCCGGAGACGGAGACCGTCGGCCACGCGTCGGCGGCGCTCGCAGACAGCGACGTCGCGATCGGGACACCCGCGAACGGCCACACGCCGGGAAGCGTGCTGGGGAATCGAGGCCAGCTGACGATCCGCGGTCAACTCACGCGCTGGGGGCTGGCGGATCGCGTCGCCCGTGGTGTCTCCCTCGCGAAAGTCGGCGGCTCGACCGGCTACACGATGGGCCCGATTCACGGCATCGACGCCGCCACCTGTGTGACGGCCGACGGCTGCCGACTGGGACAGGTGACCTGGGGGAACGAATCCACCCTCGGAAATGGCGACAGCGGCTCCGTCACCGTCGATCCGGATCCGGCCGGTGTCGACGGGGCGCTCGTCGCCTCGGTCAACAGCGCCCGAACCTGGTGGCCGGGACAGAACCACTGCTGGGGAATCGCGGCCCACGCACTCACCAGCGCCCACGGCTATCACTTCTGAGACAATGTACGACACCCTGTCACTCCAACAAGTCGGTGCCGCCTTGTGGCGACTCGCGTGGCTCGCACTGACGGTGACCGGCTGGGTGGTCGGGCTCACGCTGCTTTTCGTCTCGACCGGCTGGCCCCGCTGGGCGTTCTACGTCGCGGTGATCGGCGGGGCCATCGCCTTCGCGAGCTTCGGAGCGGCGACGGGGAGTGGCCCCGGACCCGCCGACAGCTGATCGACCCGGATTTCGAGGGCGGGTAGCGCTTTATCGGCACAGGTGGTGTATCGTGTGCTATGAGGTCCCTCGTGGCAATCGACGACTCCGACCCCGCCGACCGTGCCCTGTCGTACGCCGCCGAGATTACCGCAGCGATGGACGCCTCACTCACCGTCGTCCACGCGGTCGATCCGGCCGTCTACGACGTTGGCGGCAGCGAACCGATCTCGTCGCGCTCCGACGCCGACCAGCGACTGATCGTCGAGAACATCGCGGACACGGAGACCCGCGGACAGGCCGTCCTCGAGTCGGCGCTCGAAACGATAGACGGGGTCGACGCCGAGGGGGAACTCCTCTACGGCGATCCCGACGTGGCGATCACCGACTTCGCCGACCAACAGGGGTTCGACGCCATCTTCGTCGGCCACCAGGGACGGTCACGTCGCGCCGAGGCCATGCTCGGCAGCGTCGCGAAGGCGGTCGTCGAGCGGGCGACCGTTCCGGTGACCGTGGTCCGCTGATCGAATCGAGGAACAGAGGGAGTCGACGGACAGGTACGTCACGCGTCGTCGCGCTCGCTGGCGACGGCCTGCTCCAGCGCGAAGCTCGACGACGAGACGATGTCACCGATGCCGACCGTGCCGGCCGGGTCCGCGACGACGCGGTTCGGACACGCGACGACGGTCGGCGAGCAGAGCGCACCGTCGTCGGTCGGTTCGCCGACGTGCGCGGCGAGTCGGTCGATCGCCTCGCGGCCCACTGCCGATCGCTCGTAGGTGAGCCCGGTCTCGAGATCACTGGACGAATCGATGTGGCCTCGTGCCGCTTTGCTCGCCGCGTTGACCGCGGCGAACGCGAGTCCCCGGCGGACGGCGTCGGGCGACAGATAGTCGTCAATCACGGCGAGGTGGTACTGCATCGCGTGGAGCCGCAGGCAGGCGACGTCGAGTTCGTCGAGCAGGGCCGAACACATGCGGTAGTGGGCGACGATCTCGGTCGCCTCGAACGGTGGCTCCTCGCTCGGACGGTCCTCGACCACGTCGAGTCCGGCGTCGTCGGCGAGCATCGACAGTTCGTGGGCGTCGACGCCGACGACGTCCGCCTCGGGAAGGATCCGCTCGTAGATGCCCGCCCTGAGCGCGTCGTCGTGGGTCACTGCGTACTCGACGTGGACGTCGACGTCGCCACCGGCGCGGAGGCGGCGAACGACGTCCCGGGCGTGACGAAGTGCCTCGTCGTAGCCGCTCTCGACGTGGTCGGGCGTCAGGTTGTGGTACCCGGCAAGCAGCGCCCCCTCGACGGCGGCACCGACCTGATCGATCTCGGCGTCCAGATCGCCCGTCACGAGATCGAACTCCGGCGGTCGCGAGGCGGCGATGAAGCGCGTGTCCTCGGTCGCACGCACCCCGAAGAGTTCGTCGCCGGCCCCGAACTCGAACACCCAGTTGATCTTCGTCCGGTCCGCGTCGACGGCCTCGGCCAACGGAATCAGGCGGACGCGGCCGTCCTCGACGCGTGGATACCGGACTGCCCCGGGGTGGTCGAACTGAGACAGCTGTCGCTCCGAGAGCAGGTAGGTGTACGCGACTGGTGCCGCACCCAGCGCGGTGAGGAGATTCGTCATGATCCCGGTCTGTCCACCCATCTGCTGCGAATCGGGGGACAACTCGGCTTCGAGCGTCGCGGCGAGGGGATCTGTCATGGCGACCTCGTCTCCCACGCCCGTCGCCATCGTGTGCGTGATCGCGGTCGCGAGATCGCGCGTCGACGCGAGTGGGGTCGGAGGGGCCTCGGTTCCCGGGTCGGCCGGGCGCGGCAAGAACGACGCCAGTGCCTCGCCGACGCGAACGATCGCGTCGACGTTGGCGTTGTACGCCACGAACACCGGCAAGCCCTCGAGCGCATCGATGTCGGCGTCCAGCTGGGCGCGAGCGTCGGCCATCTCGCGGACACCTCCACGCCCCAGTAGGTTAATGGTGTGCGTCAGCACTCACCAGGGAACTGGTGTGCATCGATCCGTCATCGTGGTACTGGCGTGCGTCGATCGCGCTACCCCGAGACGAGTCGACACGGTGTAAGGTTTACCACTGGCGTCGTGGGAGTCGACCCAGCCGAGTTAGCCATGTTCCCCGACAGCACCAACGAGCAGTTCGGACCGGTCAAGACGACGTGCGTGACCGGCCGACGGTGGTCACCGCGGAGGACGAGTCGATGAACGCGATCGTGCTCGCCGGCGGCTACGCGTCCCGACTGTGGCCGATCACGAAACATCGGCCGAAGATGTTCCTGCCGCTCGGGGAGACAACCGTCATCGACCGGCTCTACGCCGAACTCGAACGGAGCAATCGGATCGAGACGGTGTACGTCAGTACGAACGAGCGATTCGCCGGCGACTTCGAGGCGCACCTGGCCGAGGCGGCCTACGACAAACCCCGCCTGTCGATCGAGTCGACGCGAGCGGAAGCCGAGAAGCACGGCGTCGTCGGCGGCCTCGCGCCCCTCGTCGAGCGCGAATCGATCGACGACGACGTGCTCGTTGTCGCCGCGGACAACGTCTTCGACTTCGCGATCGACGACTTCATCGAGTACTTCGATCGGCGGCGAGCGCCGACCGTCGCCGCCTACGACGTCGGCTCGACGGATCGGGCCACCGACTACGGCGTCCTCGCGGTCGACGACGAACGCGTGATCGAGTTCGTGGAGAAACCCGACGAGCCCCCGGGGACGCTCGTTTCGATCGGGTGCTACGCCTTTCCCCGGGAGACGCTGCCGTCGCTTCGGACCTACCTCGACGGCGGGAACGATCCGGACGAGCCCGGCTGGTTCGTCGAGTGGCTCCACACTCGCGAACCGACGTACGCGTACTCGTTCGCGGGACACTGGTTCGACGTCGGTACGCGGGCGAGTTACCTCGACGCCGTCGACTGGTATCTCGACGGGGGATCACTGATTGCCGACTCGGCGTCCGTCGAGCACTCGTCGGTCGGCCGCGGCGTTCACGTCATGCCGAACGCGACCCTCGTCGACGCCGACGTCGAACGGGCGGTGATCTTCCCGGACGCGACGCTCTCCGCGACGACTGTCCGGCGGTCGATCGTCGACGAAGGGGCGTCGCTCGGCGACCTCGAGGTCGTCGACGCGATGGTCGGAGCGTACACGCAGATTCCGGGCGAGGGCGCGGGAGCGTGACGAGGCGACCGACCCGATTCGATCGGCTATGGCGACGGGGCAGTGACCGGGACGCAAAGTACCGGGACGTCGGCCCCTCTCACGACGTTCTCGGTGACGCTGCCGAGAAACCACTGGCCGACGCCCGTCCGTCCGTGTGTCCCCATGACGATCAGGTCGACCTCGTGGTCGCTCGCGTACGCGAGGATCGCGTTCGCGGGTGATCCCGTCTCGATCGATTCGGTCACCGCCACGTCGACGGCGTCGGCCCGCTCGCTCGTCGCTTCGATCGCCGCCTCCGCCCGCCGTTCCAGTGCCTCGATCACCGCGTCCGGTTCGTGGTGCGGAGGGGCCGGATCGACCGCGTACAGCGAGTGCACGTCGGACCCGAGGTGATCGGCGAGGGCGACCCCCCACTCGGCGGCGATCTCGGCCCCCTCACTGCCGTCGGTCGGCAGGAGCAGTCGATCGAACGCCACGTCCGCGATCCCGGGTTCGTCGGCGTCCGGCGGGACAGCGAGCACGGGCACCCTGGCCGTTCGGAGGACGTTCTCGGTGACGCTGCCCAGCAAGAATCTGTCGAGTCCCGTCCGACCCTTCGTGCCCATCGCGATGACGTCGATTTCGTGTCGGTGGGCATACTCCCTGACCGCCTGGAACGGTGTCCCTCGTTCGACCGCGGTGGTGACGTCGATCCCGTCGTCGTAGTCTCTCGCCATGTTCGCGACCGTCTCGACCGCTTCCTCCGCCCGCGACTCGAGCGACGCGATCGCGGCGTCGTCGCCCACCACGGGCGCGTCGACGACGGAGAGGACGGACACGGACGCGGCGGTCTGCGAGGCGAGCGCGATCCCGCGTCTCGCCCCGGAGAGCGCCCCATCGCTGCCGTCGGTCGGGAGCAGGACTCGCTCGATGAACCGGGCCATGCGTTGGTACTCACCGCCTCACCGGATAATGGTGCAGGGGGCTCGATATGGATCGGACCGTTCGGCTCCCCGTCGAGACGGTTACCTACTCCGTCAGGACACGGACTCGTCGCGATCCAGCACCTCGACGTATATCGCGAGTTGGTCGGCGAGCTGTCGAGGCAAGAGGAACCGCTCACGAACGCGTTCGCGTGCGTTCGTCCCGAACGACGCCAGGCGTTCCTCGTCCTGCAGCAGCTCGACGACGTGGTCCCCGGCGCGGGCGACGTCGTCGGGTTCGACGAGGTACCCGGTGTGTCCGTCCTCGATCTGGAGGGGAATACCGCCGACGTTCGAGCCGACAACCGGGGTGCGCTTCCAGAGCGCCTCCGAGACCACCAGTCCGAAGCCCTCGCGGATGGACTTCTGGACGACGACGTCGGATCGACGCTGCAAGACGTTCACCGTCGCGTCCGGGAGGTCGGTCAGGACGTATACGTCCGGCTCGGCGACGGCCTCCCTGGCGACGCGCTCGTAGATCGCGAGCCCTTCCGGGTCGTCGCCCGCCATGCTGCCGACCAGCGCGAGCTGGAGGGACGGAACCTGCTCTCGGGCACGACGGAAGATCTCCAGGGTGCCGAACTGGTCCTTCCACGGATCGAAGCGCGACACCTGGGTCACGACCGGCGCGTCGAAAGAGAGGGGGTCGAGTCGGTCGCACGCCGCAGCGACGGTATCGTCGTCGAGAGCGCGGTTCTTCGCCGCGAGCGGGTCGATCGAGGGGTAGACGACGCTCGCCGCCGGCATCTCGATCGGCGCCCCGTACGCCGACCGACTGAAGATCGCGTGGTCGACCCGCGCGACGTAGTCGGAGACGAACGCGAGATGCGCGGGCGCCGGATCGGTCAGGTCGATGTGACACCGCCAGACGATCGGCGCATCCGGCAGCCGTTCACGGAGTCGATCGATCGATCCGAGCGGCTGCGGGTCGTGAATCACGACGAGGTCGTACTCGCCTTCGATTTCGGCCGCGTTCCGCTCGTTCACCGCACGGTACGTCGCCTTCATCTCCTCGGTCAACGAGGTGTCGGCTCCCTGGAGCCCGTTGTGCATCGCCTTGGTCACCTCGAAGAACTCGTCGTCGGCGTCCATGACCAACCAGTCAGCGTCGACACCGAGGTCGTTACTCACCGGGACGATCGACCGGAGCAGTTCGGCGACGCCGCCGCCGACCGCCGTCGAGTTGACGTGGAGGACCCGAACGTCCGACAGCGCCCCAGCCAGCGACCGAAGCCGATCGAGTCGCTCCCGATCGGTTACGGCGGCGTAGGCGTCGATCGACCGCGCCGGGAGCGTGGGCTGATGCATCGGTGACGTCGTACCACGACGACGCTGGTATCAGTTGTGGGGGAGACGCTACGTCGTCGTGACGGAGTGAGGCGAGCCGGTACCGTCGGCCCACACCGGATCCGGTACAGGGTCGCCGGTTTGCTGAGTCCGGTATCGGCGTCACCTGCCATCGCCGTCGAGACGGCCCGACGGCCATAGTGAGTGATTCTAACCGTCACGGCGAGCCAATTCCGGCGGTCACCACGAGACGATTCTGGCGGTCACTACGAGACGATTCTGACGGTCACCGCGAGACGATGCTGGATCGCAGAACGAGCGGCGCGTCCCGGCCGGCTACTCGAGGGTGGCCTCGAGACGGTCGATCAACTCGGCGGTGCCCACGTGGAGCGGGACCCGATCGTGCAGCTCGTTCGGCTCGACAGAGAGCAGTGACCGGGAGCCGTCCGACGATCGGCCGCCGGCCGTCTCGACGAGGTGGCCGATCGGGTTGCCCTCGAACTGGAGGCGAAGTTTACCGCGGGGACTGCCGTCGAGCGCCGGGTAGGCGAAGATGCCGCCGTAGGTCAGGACCTGGTTGACGTCGCCGATCATCGCGCCGCCGTAGCGGAGTTTGTGCGAGGGATCGGATTCGACCGCCCGGGCGAAGTCCGCGAAGTCGTCGGGCCAGTCGGGGACGCGACCGCCGAAGCCGTAGACGAGCGGATCGTCGGGAATGGTGACGTCCTCCTCGACGACGGTCGGTTCGTCGCCCGAGAGTTCGTACTTCGTGACGGTGCCGTCGCGAGCGAGTGCCATCGTCGTGATCGGGCCGTACAGCACCCAGCCCGAGACGACGATCGACGTTCCGGGCGCGGGAAGCGGCTCGTCGTAGACGGCGAAGACCGTCCCCATCGTGTTGTTCGGTTCGAGGTTCGACGAGCCGTCGAGCGGGTCGACGGCGACGGCGACAGCGTCGGGGTCGGCGGCCGACCCGCCGCAGTCGATCACGTCGGCGCGCTCTTCACTCGCGTACTCGGCGACGCCATCGATCGCCGACAGGCGTTCTTCGAGCAGGTCGTCGGCGTAGACGTCGGCCTCGGCCTGCACCTCACCGCTCGGGTTCTCACGGCCGGCCTTCCCGCGGCGGCCGACGAGTCCGCTGCGGATGTCCTCGGCCGAATCCGCGACGACGTCGACGATCGCATCGACCGTCGCGGCGCGGTCTCGTTCGGCGTCCGCTCCGTCGCCGTCGCGCTCGCTCATTCGTCGAGCGCGGCGTCGGCGGTCTCGCCCTCGTAGATGACCTTCTCGAGGGCGTCGAGCAGGTGGGTCGGGTCCTCACGCTGCCAGACGTTGCGGCCGACGGCCAGGCCTTTCGCGCCGGCGTCCATGACGGCCTCGACGGTCGAGAGGAACTCGTAGTCGGAGGTCTTCGAGCCGCCGGACATGACGACCTTCATGTCGCCGGCACAGTCGACGGCGTGGGCCATCGCCTCCTTGCTACCGGGGTACTTGACCTTCGCGACGTCGGCACCGAGTTCGAGCGCCAGACGGGTCGCGTACGAGATCGTCGACGGCTTGGTGTCGTTCTTGAGTCCCTGCCCGCGCGGGTACGACCACATGACGGTCGGGAGATCGTGTTCCCGTCCGGCCTCTTGCACGTCGCGGAACTCCTCGACCATCTCGATCTCGTTGTTCGAGCCGCCGTAGACAGTGAAGCCGAGCGCGTCGGCGCCGAGTTCCGCGGCGTAGTCGACCGAGCAGTTGACCGCCGAGTCGGGTTCGCCCATCCAGAGGTTGGAGGTCCCGTTGATCTTCAGCAGGAGGTTGACGTCGTCCTCGTAGCTGGGGTAGTAGCCCTCGGCGATGCCCTTCTGGACGGCCATCGCGGTGACGGCGTCGTGGGTCGCCGTCTCGAAGACCGTCGAGGGGTCTAACTTCTCCGGGACGTCCTCGAAGTCGACGGGGCCGTGCTCCAGGCCGTGGTCCATCGCGAGAATCAGTACCTTTCCGTCGCGGACGATCGGGGAGTCGTCGATCGGAATCATCTGTTTGAGTGGTGCTACAGACGCGTATTTATCTCTGATGGTCCGTGCCGAAGGCGGGTCGTTCGAGCCAGGTCAGGCCGGGGAAATCAATTGGCGGTCGACCCGTTGCGCACCCGGTCGGTGGTCGGTCGTCACGCACCCGGTCGCCGGTCGATCCGTCACGCACTTACTCGGCGGCCGGCACGTCGCGCCGGAGGTCGCGCCACCGGATCGGGTCCACCATCGCGACGTACGTCGTCCCCTCGTAGGTCGCGATCCAGTAGGCCCGATCGTCGTCGCTCGCGAAGGGGTCGTGATCGAAGAACGTTCGCGCGACGCCTTCGAACGCTTCGTCGTCGGTCGAGTCGGCGTAGTAACCGCCCTCGTCGATGGCCTCCTCGACGACGTCGCGTTCAGCGTCGGAGAGGCCGGCGAGGTCGAATCGATGGTCGGCCGCCAGCTCGTCGGCGTAGCGTCCCTCGCTCCCCAGTTCGTCGACCAGCGTGTACTCGTAGGTCGTCACCGTCGTCTCGATCGGCTCGACCGCGACGCCGAATCGGTCGCCGTCGACCGCGAGGACGTCGAAGTCCGGGTCGGGGACGATGGCGGATTCCGCCCGCTCCGATTCAGTGTAGGACAGGTCGGCGCCGACGGCATCGTCGCCCGACGTGCGCTCGGCGAGCAGTGGTTCGAGCCGCTCGGCGTCTACGCCCGGGAGCGTGTCGAACTGGCGGTCGGCAGTGTCGGCCGCCCCGGGATCGGTCTCGAGAACGACTCGGTAGTCGGTGCGAGTTCGGTCGCCCGTCTCGGTACGAGCCAGCTCGTAGACGGCTCCGTCGTAGGTAACCGGCTGATCGACCCCGAGCGGTGGTCGCTCACCGGAGACGGTCGCCGAACCCGTGTCGAGAACGTCGACGACGATGTCGCGCTCCTCACCGGTCCGACCGACCTCGACCGTCGCCGGGTCGAGGAGTTCGTCCGTCGTGGCCTCGTCCATCTGCAGGACGCCGGTCGCGTCGATACAGCCCGCGAGCGTGGCGCAGAGACCGGCCGCCACGGTTCCGAGAACGCGACGTCGGGAGGGCATCACTCGACAAATTCGTGTCACGGATAAATACTTTCTGCGTCCGATACCAGATCGTGCGCAGGTGTCGTCGGGAACGGTGGTTCGCCGCATCCAGTGTGTCGTTGCGACCGGTGGCCCACGACGTTCGTCTCATCGGGTCCGGCTCGCCGTGGCGATTATCCCCTCGTACGTCGAAACCCGGTCATGGCATCGACGACTCACCGCTGTGTCTGTGGTGCCGAACTCCGCTTTCGGCAGGACCTGAAGAAAGAGGATAGCGGCGTCTATCCCACCTGGAAGTGTAAGGATTGCCTGATGCCAGTCCCGGGAAAGATCGGCGAGCGTCTCAAGCATCAGCATCCGTCGTGATTAAACACATACACAAATAGAATCGAGGGTGGAGAGGGGTGAGAATATATTTGAATATGAAATTCAATAATAACATATATCGGCCCTCGGTTTACTAATTCCGAATTTTTAATGGGTCTCGTCCTGGAATATAAATTATTTATAACTATTCAAGAATGCAAATTATTATATACCCATTTATCGAATATTTGCTTGAGCATGCAAAGAAGAAAATTTGTGAAGAGCGTGGTCGGAGGATCGGCTGGAACAGTTGGTGCCATAGGTTTAATGAGAGGAGTGGCAGCCGAACAATCTCAGAGTAGTGAAGGGATCTCCGAATTTGAATTACCAAGTGGAGTTGAAACGGGCGGATCAACGGTTCGAAAAGTAAAGGAAGGACGCTCCATCAGCCCTTGGAAATTCCACGGAACCGCAGTAGCGCGTGAAGGTGGCGGCAACACGAAAGCAGTCGTTGGTGAAGTAGGCCAAGCAATGGACCTATATACAGGTGGGCAGGTGATTCGTTCACAAACTCTTCGCGCAGGAGCAGGTTGGTGTTATTTCGACATCTCCAACGACGTAGAAGAATTGGAATTGACCATTGACTATGATCTAAACGTAGAGGCAGAAGGGTGGTCCCTCCTCTCAAATGCGGATCTCACTAATAATGTTGAAGGGGAGGCTATCAGCGAAAACACAACGTTCGTTAATGGGGAGGAATATGAACCGAAAGGAGCCCCACTTATACTTCCGATTGCTGCTTTGGGAGTCGGAACTGTTAGCTTATTGGCAGCACTAACTAACTCGGGTGGGAGTTACTCGATTGGCTATGCAATTGACCGGATAGACCAAAGCACAAACGATCCAAACTCTCGGATCATAGATTATGGTGACTTATATGACTTTAATGACTCCGGGACCTTCAGCCATAGTAACACAAACAACTATTCAGAGACCATAACAGTTGGCAATTTAGATAGTGACTACACATATAGGTTAATTCTTATGGGCGGATGTGCAATTAGTGCAACAGGGCTATCAAAGGCCAAAGTAGATATGAAGGATATTGTAGGCGTATGGGGTCTGGATTTCACAAATATTGAAATAAAGGCCGTATAGGAAACTCTACAAATGGCGCATTCTGAGGACTATCAACCGATAAGCATTCTTTGGGCATTAATATGTTTTTTTCTTGCCATGTCTAATGGGGCACTCTACACCCACAAAAACGAACTTATTAGCCTCCTCTCCATTCCTCCGTTGGTTGTTTTAGGGCTTGCATCATTGCTCCCGGCTGAGCGAGAACTGTTAGCGAAGTATCTTTCAAGCACTGCCGCCATCCTATGGCTACTGGCGATATTCGTTTTAGCATAATTTTTACATATATGATTCTAGTCTAAATTAGAGACAGAGAGTTCACATCATCACAGATCTTCACCGAACCAGCGGCATGTTGTAACTCGTCTCCTGTTCCATCACCGTCTCCCAGGTCGTCTCGCACTCACAGGAGACCTGCTCGAAGACGGTGGGATCCTGCCGGAGGTCGAAGTCCTTGATCGCCTTCTGGACGAGATCGTCGCACTCCGTGCAGTTGTGTGGCCCACGATCTGAGCCGTGGCCGACGGGGTCGGAAACGACGATGGCGTCGACGTCGGCGGTCTCTTCGAGAACGTGGGCGACCGACCAGAGCCACGGCGGGCGGTAGCCGTCGTTGAAGTAGAGGTCGTCGACCATCGTGTAGCGCTGGACGTTACACGGGTTCATCGAGACGGTGTGACAGCCCTCGACGTCGGCACAGCGTTCGATCGACGAGATCATGTCCTCGACGGCCTCCGATTCCGCGAGAAACGGCGGCTTCATCAGGAGGTAGGCCTTGATGCCGGCTTCGGTATCGCCATCCGCATCGGCGTTCGCCACGGCTGCCTCCGCGCAGGCGGCCTCGAAGTCGGCGAAGTCGAAGTACTTGTTCACGCAGTCGTGGCGCACACGGTCCGTGGCCGTCTCCAGGCCGATAGCGACGTCCGTGTCGATGCCGTGCTGGGTGAAATCAGCGATTTTCTCGCGGTCGACGAAATCGGGGAGCGATTCGACGACGATTCGCTCGCGGTCGGCGAACGTCTCGGCGATGGCCCGGCGAGTCTCGGCACCAACCTCGCGCTCGTCTAAGAAGGAGCCGGAGGTGTAGATCTTGATGAGTTCGGCGGGCGCCTCGGCATTGTCGTCCTCGTGTGCCAGGCAGACGTCGATCTGGTCCATCAGCGCGTCGTGAGAGACACTGCCGCCGTCGACGCTCTCGGCGACGTAGCCACACATCGTACAGCCGCCGGCACGGGCCCAGCGACAGCCGCCCGTGTTGAGGATGATCGTCAGACTCCGTTTGACGCCGTCGGGCGTGTTGTCTTCGTCCAGCCAGACGCGCGTCGGCTCGTGGGGGTCGTAGCTCGCCTCCTTGCGCGAGCGGATCTCCCGCATCACCTGGTTGTGGGCGTCCATGCCCTTGCCCTGCTCGTAGACCTCGGGCGTGGGAGTACTCATTGCCGGGCAAAGCGCCCCGACGCGTATAGCCGCTTCGTCTCACCGGGCGGGTGCTCGTCGCACAATCGTCCCGGATCGCTCTGCTCGACCGCAGCCGGTCACCATCCACGCGGTTTGCTACGCCGGGAGGCGAATTTCGCGACGCTCACGAGCGCCGCAGCTGCGACACTCGCGCTCGTACCGGACCGAGCGACCGCTGGCGCGCACGGTCCACTCGCTCGCATCCTCACTCCCGCAGGACGTACATCGAGCGTCGGCTTCGTACGTTCGACGCAGCCGATCGAACGGACTGACGACGGCGAACACAGTCATGTGCTATCATACCACACAGGAGCTGATAACGCTACCGCCGGCACGCCCCGAGCACGCTCGTACTGACACACACTGTGGGAAAGGGGACGGCAGAGATGGGCCGACCAGATCGCTGAATACGAGAGGTACGCACTCACTACTCGTGTCATCTGACCAATTTGTAAACCGAACAGTGTGCATCACTTAAGTACGACTCCGTGGCGACACAGGCTATGGTCGACGCCATCTCACTCCAGCTCGGCAACGGCGGGTTCCTGTACTGGGCAATCATCTTCTTCGTGCTGGCGCTCGTGGCCGCTGCGATCGGCGCCCGCGGTGTCGCCGGCATTTCGATGGAGATCGCTCGAATCTTCGTCCTGCTGTTCATCGTCCTCGCCATCGTCGCGCTCTTGCTTTGAGGGCCAATCTGGACCCATCGAACGGACGGTTCGGTCGACAGCCAGCCGAGGACCCCGGCGTGACAACACTCCTGCGGTCGTCGACTTCCAAGCTGGGATTCCGCCCTCGACAAGAGTACCGACCGAGATGGGCTGAAGCCGCGATACTATCCAATTCTGGAGGACGGACGATACTCACGTCGCTTGACTCCGGATCGGGACCCCAGTTGATCGATCACAAATCAGCGTCTATCTCCGAGAGTCGGCCCGGACGAGTGAGCGCAGTGCAGTCGCGTCGATGGTCGCCGGCAAGGATTCGATCGCCGTTAGCACCTCGTCACGCCGCTTTCCCGCCAGGCGACGGAGATCGGCGTCTCCGGGCGCCGAACCGTCGCACTCGACGCCAGGAAACGGCGTCACGGGCCCGGGAACGGTCGACGGATCGAGGACGTGGCGAAGTTGCCGGTGGACACTCGCCAGACGACCGATCGACGCGATCGTCTGGCGGTGACCGGTGGAGGAACCAGCCAGCACCGCCCCGGTTCGTGCCGCCCACCAGCCGAGTGCTCCCGCCGTCTCCCCGATCACATCCGCGTAGGCGTCGGGAGATGGCGACCGGCGTACGTCGGTGGCCATCGCCTCGATACTCCGCTCGGCGGTCCCGGCGAGGGTCTCGAAGCACGACTCGAGCCGGGCGGTATCGTCGTCGCTGGTCACGGAATCCCCCAGGCGCTCGAACGCTGCGGCGAAGAGATAGTCACTCGAGAGGAGTTCCGGCGTCACCGACTCGAGGGAGCGATCGTCGCCATCGCACAGAAGCGCGTACCGGAGCGAACAGTAGCCACGAAGTAACTCGATGGCAGCCGCGGCGCCGGCTGTTGACCCTGTTTCGTCACCGAACGCCGCCCCGGTCGTCGAGTCGGGTACATCGCCTGCCGGTGCGTCACCGGCCTGTCCCGCCGCGGCTGATACGAAGACGAGCCGGCCGTACCACCGGTCCTCGAACGCGTCCATCTGCGCGTCGGCAGGCGCCAGACAGCCGGTCGGGTCGGACGGGAGTGCATGTTCGATTGACTGGTCGATCGCTGCGCGTCGGTCCGTGTGGTCGGTGAGGTGCATCATCGTCAGTCGTCGTCTGTCGGTTGGGCGTCGGGTGCCGGCACGTCGGGCGTCGGGCCGCTCTGCGTCAGGGTACCGTCGCGCCAGGTCCCGCGTTTGAACCAGCAGTACGCGACGACGCCGCCGACGATATTCGAGATCGGGAACGCGATCCACAGGCCCATTACACCGAGCGGGCCCGACGCGATCCAGGCGACCGGAAGGCGGACGAAGCCGAGCGTCACGAGCGAGATGACGGCCGCGACCATCGTGTGCCCGGCACCGCGGAACCCACCGGTGTAGGCGCGCATGACGCCGATGAAGCCGAAGGTGAGCCCGGTCACGCGGAGGAAGGTCGTGGAGTGGTCGACCACCGCGGGATCGGGTGAGAAGATGCTGGCGATCGGTCCCGCAGCGAGCATGATGAGGCCGCCGCCCACCGTGAGGAGCACGAGCATGGCGCGTGCGCCGAAATGGTTCGTCTCGGCGGCGCGTTCCACCGCGTCGGCGCCGATGTTCTGGCCGGTCATCGTCTCGATCCCCTGCGAGACGGCGAGCGCCGGCAGGAAGATCACCGAGAACACTCGCGTTCCGATGCCGTACGCCCCGCTGACGGCGTTCGGGAAGGTCGCCACGACGACCAGCAAGAGCGTGATCGAGAGCGACCGAGCCGCCCCCTCGACGGAGGCTGGCAGGCCGATCTCGACGATGGTCCGCCCGAACGAGCGGTCGGGCAGCATCTCCGAGAGGCGGATCTGCACGCCGTGATTCCCGCGGAACATGATCACGAGCCCGACGACGAGTGCGAGCGCCCGGGAGCCGACCGTCGCGATGGCGGCGCCGCCGATCCCCCAGCCGGTAAAGCCCGTCGCGGCAAGCGCCGCGGCTTCGAGGCCGTCGAGTCCGAACGCCCCGAACAGCGGGTTCGCCTCGAAACCGAAGATGAGGATCGGGTCGAAGACGATGTTGAGTACCACGGAGCCGGCCATGACGTACATCGGCGTCACGGTGTCGCCGTAGCCGCGCATGAGCGCCATGAAGACGGCGAAGCCGAAGACCGCGAACAGGCCGATCGCGTAGACGCGCATGTACTCCACGACGAGCGGTTCGACGGAGGCGTTCACGCCCATGAGCGCGGTGACGTCGTCGACGAAGGCGTAGCCCAGGACCCCCAGCACGATGGAGATGACAGCCGCGTAGGCCATCGTCTGCGAGGCGGCGTACGCGGCGCGCCCCTCGTTGCCGGCCCCAACGTGCTGGGCGACGAGGACGCTCCCCGCGACCGAGACGCCCAGCGCGAGCGAGATCATCAGGAAGACGATCGGAAACGCGAACGTGATTGCCGACAGCGCCTCGGTGCTGTGACGGCCGAGCCAGAAGGTGTCGGCCAGGTTGTACAGCACCTGAAAGAGGTTCTGGACGATGATCGGCAACGAGAGGTAAAAGAGCGGCCAGCCGATGCCACCCGATGTGAGGTCCATTCCCTCGGGCCCTCTGAACAGCGAGTCGACGGACTCCCGGAGCCCCATCAGGCGCACACCTCTGCGGCGTCCTCACCGACGAGAGACGCGTCGACCCCGCCCGCGATACGCTGTATCGGCAGATCCGCGTCACCGCGTTCGCAGAGAGCGCGATAGGCCGCGTCGAGGATCGTCCGTCCCGAGTCGTCCATTGAGTAGCAGTGCTTACTAACCAGTTAGTCAAAAACCTTGGGAACGCGGCCGCGTGTGTCGCCGAGCCGGGTGGCCAGCCGGACCGACGACCGATTCCGACGGCGAATCCCAGCCGGGCCCGAAACCCGACAGGCCCCTCACGATCGGGAGAACGGCGATAACTGGCGTACAAAACCGTTATCCCTCCGACCGTGTATGCTGTATTCGATGGTCGACGATCCGGATCGATCGAGCGCGGACCCTGACGAGGCGATTATGCGTGCGACCTATCGCGCGCTTTCTGCACACGGGTACGCGGATCTCACGATGAAACGGATCGCCGCGGAGTACGGCAAGTCCACGGCGGCGATCCACTACCACTACGACACGAAAGACGACCTGCTCGCCGCGTTTCTCGACTTCGTTCTCGGGCGATTCAAGGACGCCGTCCACGAGGTCGAGACGACCGACCCTGAGGAGCGCCTGGAGTTACTGCTCGATCAGTTACTGGTGAGCGCGGGCGACCACAGCGATCTCCTGGTCGCGATGCTCGAGATGCGAAGTCAGGCACCGTACAACGAACCGTTCAGCGAGCGATTTCGACAGAACGACGCCTACGTGCGGTACCTGCTCGAGACCGTGATCGACCAGGGGATCGACGCGGACGTCTTCGCCGACGCGGACGCCGAACACGTCGCCCGGGCGCTCATGACGATCGTCGACGGGGCGCGCACCCGGGCGGTCGTGCTCGACGAGGAGACGGCGTTAGCGACCGCGAGGAGGGCCGCCGCCGAGTACCTCGCGGGGACGCTCGATCACCGACCGGCGTGATCGACCGGGCGATAGAACTGGGACGATAGAGAGGACAATTTTCCCGCGCGAACACGCCGACGTGTGCGTCACCGCTTGGTGTGTGTCACCGTTCGACATGTGTACCGTTCGGCGTGGGCATCACCGTTCGGCGTCGTCGATCGACGTCGTACACCACTGACAGAAGTCGAGGTCCGGGTCGAGTTCCTTCCCGCAATTCGGGCAGGTACTGACCGCCGACTCGGCTTCGTCCATCGCCGCCGCAGCCGCCTGGTTTCGTCTGTTCAGGGCGCGGGCGACGAGATAGGCGTCGACGACGCTGAACGCACCGACGAGGAGCGACGGGGCGAGGGCGACAGGGTCGATCGCACCCTCGTTGACGAGCGCCTCCATCGCTTCCGGCGGGACGAACAGCGCACCGGTCACGAAGACGACGAGCAGCCAGCCGAGTGCACGCCGCCACCGCCTGAGGTACAGGTGGCCGAGCCCGGTCACGAGCGTCGCGAGCACCGCGGCGAGCCACGGCCGTTTCTGCGAGATCGAGTGGCCCATACGAGAACTAACCGGATAGTAAGCAATAAGCCTTTCACACCGGTCACGTGGGGCGGACGTTCGCGAGTCCGCTAGCTTCCCGTCGCCGTCGCCGACTCCCACGTGATTCGTCTGACGGCTCCCGACGCGATGGTGGCGATCGCGATTTCGAGCCCACCCGCGACGAGGAACGCCGCCAGGTAGCCGTACGCGTCCGTGACGAGTCCTCCGACGAGGAAGCCAGAGAACATCCCGAGACTGCCGAAGACGTTGAACCCACCCATCGCCGCACCGCGGCCCGACGACGGGACGATGTCGGTGACCAGCGCCATCGTCGTCGGCGAGACGAGTGCGCCGCAGATCCCGACGACGACCATCAGCCCGGCAGCGAGGAGGTAGGTCGGGGCGAGCCCGACCGCAATGATCGCCACACCGTAGAGCATCGAGCCGACGACGACCGGGAGGAATCGGCCGACACGATCCGAGAGCGAGCCGACCGGGTACTGCAAGACGGCGAACGGGACGAAGAAGAGCGCCAGCGTCAGTCCCGCCTGCCCCGCGTCGATGCCGAACGCGTCCCGGAAGTACGCGACGCCAGTCAGTGCGAAGAACCCGGCCGTCAACCGGTCGACGTAGCCGAACGCGTAGGGGACGAGGAGGGTCGGTCGGTCGCGAACGCGCGCGACGAGGGTCCCGACGGGGAGGCCGTCCCCGGGTCCACGGTCGGGGACGGTCGCCGCGAGGGCTGCAGCGCCGGCGAGCAGCGCGGCGCCGGCGTACAGTGGGGCCAGTGGATCGATCGTCGCGAACTGCCCGCCGACGACCGAGCCGAGCGCCGCTCCGAGGCCGATCGCCGTCCCCGCCGCACCCATGTTACGGCCGTGGCCGCCCGAGAGATCCATCAGCATGGTGATCGCCAGCGAGAAGGCGCCGATCGTGAACGCCCCGCCGACGACACGAAGCGCCAGCACGACACCGAACCCAAGGCCCAGCGTCGGTGACAGCGCGACCGCGAGGTAGCTCGCCGCGCCGCCGACGGCGCCGAGCACGACCAGCGGCGTCCGCCGACCGAGCGCGTCGCTCGCCACCCCCCACAGCACGGCACAGCCGACGAACGCACCGAACTCCGCGACGAGGAACCACGTGCCGGCGAGGATGTCGTCGCCGCCGCCCAGCGCGACGACCGTCTCCGAGAGCCCCGGGTAGAGGAACACCTGCGAGACGAGGACGCTCCAGACGACGAGCGCGAGGCGCGATCGATCGGTCATCGGTCTCGGCCCCAGCTGGGGGCCGAACGCATGTACGTGGTTCGATCGCGGTCGGCGCCACGGACCACACACCAACCCGGACGTTCCCCGTAGCGAACCCTACCGTTTCGAGTCGCACCGTCGAGTGTCCCGCCGTCGCGACCCAGCTCGACCGAGCGCGATCGACGCGGTTCTGCATGAACTAACTATCCAATTAGTCAGCCCTCCGTCTTTCGCTTCGACACCGTGTTCGAGGGTCCACAGTCGGCACCGGCATACGACGGGTACAGGAAGACCAGCCGCCGGAACGTACTCGCTCGGGTACCGACGCGATACGAGTGAATCGACGGCGACACGGCACGGGTTCGGACGGTCACCGGGTTCGGACGGTTCTGGTCAGAGCGTACGGGTGGACAGTCCCCAGACGAACGATCGAGGTCCTCGACAATGGTCGAAACCGTCAGCATCGACATTCTCAGTCTTCTGCTGGTCCTCACCGTCGCGTGGGTCTTCGGGGCGGTCGCCGAGCGGTTCGGCTACCCGACGATGATGGGCGAGCTGTTCGCCGGCATCGCCTTCGGCCCGCCGCTGCTGGGCCTGCTCGAACCGTCGACCCTGCTCTCCGTGTTCGCGGAGTTCGGTATCTTCCTCCTGATGGTCTACGTCGGCATGGAGGTCGACCTCCGGGAGCTGTTCAAACTCGGCCCGCCGTCGCTGCTGATCGCCTTCGGCGCGTTCGTCGTCCCCTTCGGACTCGGGTACGGAGCCGGCGTCTGGCTGGGCGTGTCGACCGGCGCGGCGCTCTTTCTCGGGCTCGCGATGGCGGCGACCTCGCTAGCGACGAAATCGCGCATCCTCGCCGATCTCGACCTGCTCGACACCCGAATCGCGAACGTCCTCCTCGGCGGCGCGCTCGCCTCCGACGTCGGCGTGCTGGTCGTCTTCGCCGGCGTCGACAGCTACGTCACGGCCGGGACGCTCGACCCCGTCGAGGTCGTGACGATCCTCGGGAAGGCACTCGGCTTCTTCGTCGTCACACTCCTGCTCGGCTACCTCTTCCTGCCGCGGGCGTGGGCGCTCATCGAGACGTTACGCGAGCGATACGGCTTCGTCGATCAGACGACCGGATTGACGTTCGCCCTGCTGGTCTCGCTCCTGTTCGCCCAGCTCGCGACGCTCGCCGAGTTGCACATGATCATCGGCGGCTTCGTCGCCGGGATGTTCCTCCGCCAGTCAGACGTCGAACCGGGCCTGCACGAGCACATCCACACGGTGATCTACACCCTCGCGATGGGCGTGTTCGCCCCCGTGTTCTTCGTCACCGTCGGGTTCGACATCACGTTCGACGTCTTCGCCGACTCGTTCGGCATCCTGGTCGTCCTCGTCGCGATCGCCTTCCTCGGCAAGATCCTCGGCTCGTGGCTGTTCGCCCTGCCCACCTCGCTGACGTCGCGTGAGGGCCTCGTCATCGGTTTCGGCATGAACGGCCGCGGCACCGTCGAGATCATCATCGCCTCGGTCGCGCTGTCGGCCGGCGTCATCGACACCGAGCTGTTCTCGATTCTGGTCTTCATCGCTATCTTCACGACCGCGCTCGTCCCCGTGACGGTCACCTGGGGCGTCCGGATGTTAGAACGGGCCGACGAACTGGTGTACGTGGAACGAGCTGGGAGCGGTCACTGATCTCACTCCGCGTTCGACCGGCACATCGGCCAATCCACCGGCGGACTCCGATATCGTCCCGGCTAGTTCTCTCCGACAATCAATTAAACCATATAAACCATACGTGCAAATTCCACATTCAGGCCCGATACACAGCTATTTCGGCCGATACTGCGACCGTTCGAGGGACGCTCCGTCACCAAAATTTCGTATCGCACTATGCAATATACCATATAAAGTAGTCGCGAGGGGGCCGGCTCCAGGCGTAATCGTTTCCCGTTCGGCGGCGGAATCGGAAAATTGGAAGACGGTCACCGTCGCTTAAGATTCTCCAACGGGTACAGACGACCGTGATCGTCGACGACCGTGTCCTGACCGAAGCGTTCGTCCCGAGCGAAGTGGTTCACCGGCACGAGGAGATCTCACGCCTCTCCGAGGCCGTCGAACCGCTGCTCTCCGGCGGACGGGCCGATCCCGCGTTCCTCTTCGGTCCCACGGGCGTCGGGAAGACGTGCATCGCCCGGTACACCCTGGATCAACTGGCCGAGCGACGGCCCTCCATTCGCGTCGCGTACGTCAACTGCTGGCAGGAGTACACCCGGTTTCGCGTCCTCTACAGCCTCCTCGAAGCGGTCGATCAGGCGTACGACGTCCACCGCTCGACCGCCCAGGACGAGTTGTACGGTCGACTCCGATCGGCCGACGAGGCGCCGATCGTGGTCATTCTCGACGAGGTCGACCAGCTAGAAGAGAGCGAGGTGCTCTACGACGTCCACCGGTTACCGCACGTCTCGGTCGTCCTCGTCGCCAATCGCGAAGAAGAGCTGTTCGCTCGCTTCGACGACCGGGTTCGGTCGCGGTTTCGAGCTGGCACACGCGTCACGCTGGACCGCTACGGCGTGGACGAGCTCGTCGCCATCCTCGCAGAACGGGTCCGACAGGGGCTCGAACCCGAGAGTGTGACCGACGAGCAGCTCCGCCGGATCGCCGACGCGGCGGCGGGCGACGCCCGGGTCGCGATCGGGATCCTTCGATCGGCCGCGACGCGTGCCCAGGGACGCGGCGACGATCGCCTCACCGACTCGCTGCTCGAAGATGCCATTCCGGACGCCCGGAACGCGATCCGCCAGAAGACCATCGAGAACCTCCCCACCCACCAGCGGACGCTCTACGACGTGATCGACGAACACGGCGAGATCGAACCCAGCGACCTCTACGAAGCCTACGAGGACCGCGCCGACGAGCCGAAGACGCGCCGGACCGTCCGCAACTACCTCACGAAGATGGCCCACTACGACCTCGTCGAGGCCACCGGAGAGAACCGCGGACGGACGTACCGGATCGTCGAGTCGACCGTCGTAGACACGCCCTAAGGAGCCGCGGCGGTACACCGCACCCACTATCGGACGAGCCATCCGATCTACGGCACAACCGGGCGATATCGGGCGAGCGAACGAGCACTATCGAACGATCGAATGGACACGCCGAGCGACGCCGGCCGGACGACTGACTAAAGGTGGTGGGACGTGCACGCCGGAGTGTTTTCGTGGCAGGGAGTGACTGACGGGTATGGGCGCATCTGGCGAGGGCGACGAGCCAGTGGTGCGGGACGAGAGCGGTCACTCACCGGCGCACGTCTTCGCACTGCTCGCGAGCGACGGTGGGCGACGGCTGCTGACGACGCTGTACGATCGTGGGGGAACCGTCCCGGTCGGCGAACTCGCCGACGAGCTCACCGCGGGGGAACAGGGCGACGCCGACGCACCCACCAACAGACACGCCCAAAAACGACTCCGCCACGCCATCCTTCCGACACTTGCCGATACTGGACTCGTCACGTACGACCGCGAAACGGACGCGGTGACGCTCGCCGATCGCGGCGACCGGCTCGAACCGTACCTCGCGTGCGTCCGCGAGGCAGCGGCCACCGACGTCGCCTGGTACACCGACACCACCACGACCGGGCGGACACCCACGGAGTCCGATACGCGCCGATAACACGATGAGGAACGCCGGTATCGGAAATTCCGGAAACGGTATTCCGACCCTTAACTCCCGGGCCAGTGACGTGCCGGTATGCATCACGTCGAGTTCGACACCGGCCTGACGGTGCTCCGGGTGACGTCGCCGCGGTCGACGGTCGTCCCCGAGCTCGTCTGTACCAGACTGGTCGACGAATCGGGTCCGATCCACTGGGTCGACGCGAGAAACACCGCGAGTACGCACGTCCTGTACGACCAGGCGCCGAGCGCGACGACGCTGGCCCCGCTCCGCATCGCCAGAGCGTTCACCGCGTATCAGCACCACTCACTGGTCCAGGCGCTGGCACGCCAGGCCTCGGCGCGTTCGTCGATGCTCGTGGCGCCGAACGTCGACTCGCTGTACCACGACGACGATCTCGACGAGTGGGAACGAGAGCGATTGCTCGCGGCATCGCTCTCGACGCTCCGGGAACTCGGCCACTCGCTCGACGTCCCGGTGCTCGTGACGACCACCGGTGACACTGTTTCGCCGCGACTCGACGAGTACGCCGATCACACACTCGAATCCGTCACCACGCGCGTGGGCACGCGCCTGGACGGTGACGGCGTCGAATCGGTCGGCTACTGGGACCGCCACGGCTGGCAGACGACGATCCCCTACTGGGCGGACCGCTACGGGACCACCGACGCGCTCGATCCCGCGATCGCAGCCCACGACCGAGGACTGCTCGCACCCGACCTCACCCGGGAGTGGGAACCACCGACGACGGATCGAGCGAGCGGTCCACTGACGCGCTCGACGCCAGCCATCGACGGTGGTGAGGCCTGATGGGACGAACCAACCCGACCTATCGCGACGCCCTCGCACAACTCGAGGCGGAGTGGAAACCGATGCGACGCGCGCTCCGTCGCGAGTACCAGCACGACTTCGACCGGCTGTTCGATCGGGCGCGCGGGTACGCCGATGCAGCGGGCTACGCGAACCCGCCGGATCCCGAACGTGCACTCGTCCTCTCACTCTTGCTCGCTCACGAAGCCGAGATTCGCCGCCTCAACGACCGACTCGACGAGCTCGAACGGTCGCACCAATCAGGCACCTCCGAGACGAAGGAGACGTCGATGGGAGCGGACACGGGAACGGCCTGTGACTGTACCCACGATGCCGATACGGGGGTGGGTGCGGAGTGACGAGAGAGACGGGGCCGTTCACCATCGAGTGCGAGGGCGACGAGGTCCGTGCCTGGTACCTGACCGAAACCGGCGCGGAGGCAGTCGTCGACGAGTCGTACGAGCCGACCACGTATCTCCACGGACCGCCGGACGCGTTGGCGACCGTTCGGGACGATCTCGCGACCGATCCGAAGGTATCGAGCGCCCGGCTCGTCGAGAAATATACCACATTACGCGATACGAAACGAGGGTCGGCGACTGACCCGATGCTTTCGGTCTCGCTCGACCGAATGGGCGAGGTTCGGACGCTCGCACGGGAACTCGTCCACCGGTACGAGGGACCGGTATCGGATCGATCGGGCGAGCACGGCGGTCGGTCGACCGCCAGCCGGGACCGGGGACGGCGCGATTGTGAGCCACAGTTCGCTCCCGGGACGTTCCGCCTGTTCGACGTGGATCTCGCCCCGGGATTCCGGTACTGTCTGGATCGGGGCGAGTCGCCAGCGTCGTCGGCCCCCGGCCGGGCGCTTCGGCGATTCCACATCGCCGTCGACGAGCGAGCGCTCGCAGCCGGCGACGTCTCGTCCCTGCGAGTCGGACGTGGGACGGCCGACGACGGGTCGATCGAGTCCGAGCGCCTCGATGGGGGGCCAGTTGCGGTCCTCCGGGCGCTATCGGATCGGCTGGCGCAGGTGGATCCCGACGTGCTCGTGCTGAGTCACGCCGAACTGGTCCCGCTGCTCTGCGAGACGGCGGCCGAGGAAGGGATCGCCGACTTCCAACTGGGCCGGCTGCCGGGCTGGACGCGTATCGCGGGCGAGAACACGTACGCCAGTTACGGGCAGGTCGGCCACTCGCCGGCTCGATACCGCGTTCCCGGCCGGGCGATCGTCGACGAGTCGAACAGCTTTCTCTGGCATCAGTCGGGGCTCTCGGGACTGCTGTACATGGTCGAAGCGAGCGGTCGACCACTCCAGGAGGCGGCGTGGGGGAGTATCGGGACGCTCCTCACCTCGCGACAGATTCGACTGGCACGGGCACGAGACGTCCCCGCCCCCTGGAACAAGTGGGAGCCCGAAGCGTTCAAAGACGTCCGGACGCTGCACGCGGCCGACCGTGGGGGCTTTACCTTCGCCCCGGAGGTGGGCCTCCACGAGAACGTCCACGAGATCGACTTCGCGTCGCTGTATCCCCGGATCATCTGCGAGCGAAACGTGAGTCCGGACACCGTCGACTGTGCGTGCTGCGGGCCGGACGGCGACCGGCAACCGCGTGACGAGGTTCCCGGACTCGCCTCCCACGTCTGCCAGGACCGAGGGTTTCTCCCCGACGTACTGGCAGACCTGCTGACAGACCGCGCCGGGATCAAGCGACGGCTAGCCGAAGACGACCTCGATGCGGGCGAGCGTCGACGGCTGCGCGGCCAGTCGGGCGCGATCAAGTGGGTCCTCGTCTCGTGTTTCGGCTATCAGGGCTATCGCAACGCCAAGTTCGGCCGCATCGAGTGCCACGAGGCGATCAACGCGTACGCGCGAGAGATCGCCCTCTCGGCCAAACAGCGCCTGGAGACCGGCGGCTGGCGAATCGTCCACGGCATCGTCGACAGCCTCTGGGTGACGCCGGCCGTCGACGATCCGGAACCGCTCGCGGACGTGATCGCCGACGTGAGTGACGACGTCGGCATCCCGCTCGAACACGACGGGACCTACGAGTGGGTGTGTTTCGTGCCGCTGCGCGACTCGGTCGGTGGTGGCGAGACGCGCGGAACGGGCGGGCGGACGGTGAGCGGCTCTGGGACCGAGCGGGGGCCGTCCACGGCGCCGGGCGCTCTCACCCGCTACTTCGGCAAGCGCGCGTCCGGCGAGTACAAGTTCCGCGGGATCGAGCTTCGCCAGCGCTCGACGCCGGCGTTCGTGGCCGACTGCCAGCATGAGTACGTGGACGTCATAGACGGTGAGCGCGAGCCAGCGGCCGTCTGTGATCGACTCCGACGCCACGTCTCCATGCTCGAGCGCGGCGCCGTAGAACCGGCCGATCTCGTTGCGACGAAGCGTGTCTCGAAGTCGCTCGAGGCGTACACGCAGGCGACCCACACCGTAGCCGCACTGGAGCGCCACGAGGCGGTCGGCGTGCCCCGCCAGCCGGGCCAGTCGGTCGAGTACGTCGTGGTCGACGACGGTGCGAGTCGGACGAGCGAGCGCGTCCGATTGCGACTCGAACTCGACGGCGAACTCGAGACCGGCTCGGGCCCGGACTACGACGTCGAGTATTACACCACCCTATTGATCCGGGCGGCCGAGAGCGTCGTCTCGCCGCTCGGCTGGGATCGCGACCGGATCCGTGCCTCTCTCGCGGAGAGCCAACCGGTCTCGTTGTCGGCGTTCGGCGCGTGATGACGGGTTCGGTACTCGGTCGCGTGTTCGGCCCACGAGTACGAGTCTGGTGCGCCACGGCGGCGATAGCGACGGCAACTCACTCATCACCGCCAGTATCGACCGGGGAGCCGTCGGCCGATGGCGCACGGTCCAGCCGACCGGTCTCGTGACCGGTCCAATCGAACCGGCGTTGAAAGCGGATCGCGACGTGGACGAGCGCGAGTAAGACGGGTACCTCGATCAGCGGGCCGACGACAGTCGCGAAGGCGACGCCGGAACTGACGCCGAAGATGGCGACCGCGACGGCGATCGCGAGTTCGAAGTTGTTCGACGCCGCGGTGAAGCCGATCGCGGTCGTCGTCGAGTAGTCCGCGCCGATCCCGTGGCCCATCCCGAAGCTGACGAGGAACATGACGACGAAGTAGATCGTCAGCGGGACGGCGATCCACAGGACGTCCGTCGGCTGGGCGACGATCCGATCGCCCTGCGTAGCGAACATCACGACGATAGTGAACAGGAGTGCGACGAGCGTGAGGGGGCTGATCGACGGCGCGAACGTCTCGTCGTACCACCGCTCGCCCTTCGCGCGGGTTCCGACGTACCGCGAGCCGATACCTGCGGCAAAGGGAACCCCGAGGAAGACGGCGATCGCTCCGAAGACGTCCCACGGACCGATGTCGAACGTCTCGATGCCGGTGGCCATCGCGTCGAGGCCGAGCTGGCCCGGCAGGAAGAGGGCGAAGAACCAGACGTAGACGCCGTAGGTGAGGATCTGGAAGACGCTGTTGAACGCGACGAGGCCGGCGGCGTACTCGCTCGAGCCGTCGGCGAGGTCGTTCCAGACGAGCACCATCGCGATACAGCGCGCCATCCCGATGAAGAGCAGGCCGAGGAAGTACTCGGGGCGGGCGGGGAACCAGGGGACGACGCCGCTGAAGAAGACCACGGCGAGGGCGAACATCAGCGTCGGCCCGATGAGCCAGTTCTGCACGAGGGAAAGCGAGAGGATTCGCCACTGGCTGAACACGCGCGGGAGGCGCGCGTAGTCGACCTTCGCGAGCGGCGGGTACATCATCGCGATCAACCCGATCTCGACGAGGTGGAGGTCCTGAATGGGGTCGACCACGCCGGGTGCGACGGAGCCGAGTCCCACGCCGACCACCATCGCGGCGACGATCCAGACGGAGAGGTACTTATCGAGAAAATCCATTGTCCGGGGGTCGCCGCAATCCGGACAGCCACAGTCCGGGCCGTGGTCGTGCTGGACGGCCGGGTCGGACCGCTGGTCGTGCTGAGCGACCGGGTCCGAATCGGTGCCGGCCGTGGACGTTCCATCACTCATCGTGGCTTCCCTCCAGTTCGTCGAACAGGTTCCGAACCCGGTCCGCGATCGTAGCCCGAATCTCGCGGACAGTTTCGATATCCGCGCCGTGGGGGTCGGGCAGATCCCAGTCCCGGGCGTCACCGCGCCAGGTGGCTGGACAGATGCCGTCGATCGAACAGCCCATCGTACAGACCACGTCGCAAGCGGCCAACTCGTCGGGCGTGATCGCCCGGGGCTCGCGGTCCACGGGGTCGAGTCCGGCCTCGGCCATCGCGTCGGCGACGACCGGGTGAACCGCGTCGGCGGGATCGGTGCCGCCGGTCACGATTTCGACGGCCTCCAGGCCACGGCGGTCGCGTTCACGTTCGGCGAGCGCCGTCGCCAGTTGACTGCGCCCGGCGTTCTGGACGCAGACGAACGCGAGCCGAAGGGTGGAAGCGTCCGCGTCCACCGCCACGTCGCGGGCGTCAGTCACTCCCTTCACCCCGCGTCGCATCGAGCGCGGCGACGAGTACTTCGGCACGTTCGGTCGAACGGTAGTACCGCCAGGTACCCTCCTTCCGTCGGGTGACGAGCCCCGCGTCGGTCAGGTCCGACAGCGCGTGGCTGATCGCGCTGTCGCTGACGTCGACCAGCGGTGACAGTTCACAGACACAGAGTTCGTCCGCCGCTGCGACGAGCAACGAGACGAGTCGGTAGCGGGTCTCGTTGCCGAGCGTCGAGAGTGCGTCGAGATCGGCCGACGGGTCGGTCGGAACCGCCTCGTCGAGCGACTCGAGTTCGCGCACGCGGTCGGCGACGTCCGCGTCACAGCACTCGTCGAGTTGTGTTTCGAGCAATCGACGGAGCGAGGATGACTGGGGCATCAGTATCTGAATATCTGAACAGGCCCTCATATAGATGTTCGGGTCGATGTGCGCCGGTGACGTGCAGACCCAGTAGGAAGCCGCTCACCGGCACTCGTCGAGGGCCAGAAACACCTCGTCGTCCGCGGAGAGCCACGCCGTCAGGCGCGCCCACTCGTAACACTGACGCGGGTACACGGTGCGTCGGTCCGGGGCGGCGTCGTTCCGGACGACCGTCGAGACGAGATCGACCGGGGCGTGGGCTGGGCCATCGTCCACTATCTGGTCGGTCGGGTTTCCCCGCGTGTGGCTGTCGGCTGTCATGGAACTCCGGGGCGTGCGACCACTCCGATTTCGGGTATCGGGAGCGGGGTAAAAACGACTGCTAAGAGGACTATTGAGTGATCCGGACCGATCAGAGCGCGCAGCCGACGCAGCTCGGGTGGCAACGACGCGAGTGCGGAATCGACGGCGGCGAACCAGGCGGACGAACGTCGTCGGACCGGACAAACGGAAATCGAGCGGTCGACAGGGAGAAATCGGCGGCCAAACGGTTACCAGGTGGACGGCCCACCGGAACGCGAGGGTGAGCGGCCAAGCGGGGACGTCTCAGGCACGGGCGAGGGGGCGTTCGTCGCACTCGTAGCGCCGCTCGATTCGGGAGAGTATGTCGGCGACAGTCGCGAGAACCGGATATGTCGACTCGAGATCGGCGTAGAGGTACTCCTGAACGTGGCTGGTGTCTACCCGCCAGCTACCGGTGAGCGCGTGCTCCTGGATCGCTTCCTGTCGATCGGCCGCGACGGACTTGCAGCGTCGCTCCATCGTGACGAGCGTCGAGCGAACCGCGTCGCGGTCGTCGAACGGGTCACGTGACGAGGACGACGCGGCGAGCGATTCGAGGCCCGTCGAGAGTTGACGAATCGGCCGTTCGGCCACCTCGAGAGAGTGCCGTTCGTCGTCGAGAGTGGCCAGAAATCGGGTTCGACGGTCTCGCGCATCGCTCGCCGCCGTGCGGACCGCGCGTTTGCACAGGTCGGTGAAGGGGCCCGCTAGCAGCGCGGACGCCACGTCCGGACCGAACTCGGCCGCGATGCTGTCGGGATACGTGTCGTCGTAGTCGGCTGCGTAGTGAAAGACATCCATGACAGTATCTTCGTAGGCCCGCCTGACCGCCGCGGCGCCGGATCGATCCGCGCCCGATCCAACGAGGAACTGCCCGCCACCAGTCGTCGGCGACGTCGCGACCGGGACATCGTCGACCGCGTCCAGGAACGTCTCGAACGCGCGGGCTTCCGCCAAAAGACGGCGCCGCTCTCCCCTGAGTGCTCGTTTCGCCGCCACCATTCGGTCGACGGGGTTCGCCGGCGAGCGGGTCGATTCATTCACATCTGTACCGGCTTTCTGGGGCTTGTTAAGCCGTTATATGAGGCGTACGGGAGACTATGTAGGGATACGTTCGCCGGGGTACTCGATCCGCCGACGATCCGACGCGGGTACCTCGATGCGCCGTGGCGCGAAGACGCGCTCGCGAATCCTGTTACGGTGTCAACAGGCGACGATCGGACCATCGCGGCACGGCCCGCCGAATGTCTCAGCAACAATCACCGTCGGCCGCGTCGATCGCCTCCGAGGCCGAACGAGCGGCGGCGGCGATCCGGTGAAGGGAGTCGGCGACGAGTTCGTAGCGGACGGCGTCCGACGCGCGTGCCACTTCCGACAGCGCCGCTACCTCGGTCGTGGCGCGAGCGTACCGATCCAGGACGGGTTCGGGCCGGCCGGCGAGTGCCGGATCCAGGACGGCCCGAACCGCTTCGTCGGCCGGCTCGAAGGCCTCCCGTATCGGCGGTTCCGGTGGACTCGACTGGCGAGCGGCGGCGGTCGCGATCCGTTTGACCTCGTCGACGAGCCGGGAGAGAGATCGGGCCGTCCGGTAGTGCGTGAACGCGGCGGTCCGATCGGCGCCGAGCCGGTCGAGTTCCGTCACGTCGGCCAGGCCACGGCGGAAGCCGCGGCACACGAACGCAACCAGTCGATCGACATCGTCGGACAAATCCAGGGCGCGAGTCGTGAACGCAGCATCGTCTGCAACCAGGGCCTCGATCGCCGCGTCGTACGCCGAGTTCGTGCGGTGGCGGATCTGGGACACCGTCTGGGCGAGCGAGACATCGGCCGCGTCGAGGAGGTCCGTCGCGACGAGTTCGGTTTCGGATTCCCGGTGGATCTCGAGACCGATCAGTTCGGCGACCAGAGTCGACAGATCGCGCCGGAGTGGCGGGTCGATGGCCGCAGCGTCGACGACCGCGATCCGCCCGCACCCCGCAGCGTAGGCGTCCCGAACGCGAGAGAGTACCAGCGAGGCGTCCGCCGACTCGGCGTCGATGCGGGTCGAACGCGCCGCCGGTTCGAGCGCCTCCGGCGCGAGGACGAGCCGGTCGTCGTGCGGGTAGAGGCGGATCGACGCGCCGCGTTCGATCCCCTGTTCGAGCGCCCACGTCTTCGGGAGGGAAACGACGAAGGTCGAGTTCCCGGCCAGCTGAACGGTCCGCTCGACGGCGTCTGACATCTCGGTGCTCATTGATTCGGTTGATCAGTACAGCAGTTCGTCGTCATTTTCGACCATGTACAGGGTCCGGGCCGCGATGTTGACCGCGTGGTCACCCACCCGTTCGAGGTCGCGAATCGTCAGCAGGACCCGCGAGACGTCCGCCAGAACGGGTTCGACGGATTCCGGCGCGTCGACGGCCACGCCGGCGGACAACAGGTTGCGGACCACGACCTCGTTCGCCCGTCGACACCGGTCGTCGATCTCGTCGTCGCGGGCGGCGATTTCACGGGGCGTGGCCCCGTCACCCTCGGCGTAGGCCACCGCCGCGTCTTCGACCATCTCGACCGTCGCCTCGCCGATCCGGACGGCGTCGATCTCGGGAAACCGCACGCGGTCGGCATCGAGGGTGTACTGTGCGAGGTTGGTCGCCAGATCGGCGATCCGTTCGAGGTCGGTGATGATCTTGAACGATGCAACGACGAACCGCAGGTCGCTCGCGACCGGTTGCTGGAGCGCCAGCAGGTCGATACAGTCGCCCTCGATATCGAGGTACTGGTCGTTGATCTCGTGATCGCCCGTGACCACGCGCTGGGCAAGTTCGCCGTCGCGGGATTCGAACGCGTCGAGCGCGAGTCGCAGTCGGTCACAGACGAGATCGCTCATCGTGAGGACGTCCGACCGAAGCCGATCGAGGTCGTCCTGGTAGGAGTTTCGTGACACTGAGATCACCCAAACTTCCCGGAGATGTAATCCTCGACGCGGTCGTGTTCGGGGTTCTCGAAGATTTTGTTGGTGTCGTCGAACTCGACGAGCTCGCCACCGGTGAGGAAGACGGCCGTCTTGTCGGAGATCCGGGCAGCCTGCTGCATGTTGTGGGTGACGATGACGACGGTGTAGTCCTCGGCGAGTGCCTCGATCAGGTCCTCGATCTTCGAGGTGGCAACCGGGTCGAGCGCACTCGCAGGCTCGTCCATGAGGATGACGTCGGGGTCGACCGCGATAGCGCGGGCGATGCAGAGGCGCTGTTGCTGGCCGCCCGAGAGATCGAGTGCGCTCCGGTGGAGCTTGTCCTTTACTTCGTCCCAGAGCGCGGCCCGCTTCAACGCCCGCTCGATGATTTCGTCAGTGACCGTCTTGTTCTGGACGCGGAGGCCGAACGCGACGTTGTCGTAGATGCTCTTCGGGAACGGGTTCGGTTGCTGGAACACCATGCCGATTCGGCGACGCAACACGACGGGGTCGACGTCGTCGCCGTAGAGGTTCGTTCCCTCCAGCAGGACCTCACCCTCAATACGGGCGGCCTCGACGAGGTCGTTCATCCGGTTGAGACAGCGGAGGAACGTCGACTTCCCACAACCCGACGGACCGATCATCGCGGTCACCTGCTGGCGTGGGATCGTCATCTCAACGTTCTCGAGCGCCTGCTCGTCGCCGTAGTAGACATTCAGGTCTCGCACCTCGACGACCGAAGGGGTCGACCTGCGCTCGCGGTACGAGACGTTCGTGTCGAACTGGGGTGCTCCGTCGCCGGTCGGCCGTTGACCCTCCCCTGTCGACTGCTGTCCATCACCGACGGTTCCGCCGTCGTCGACTGGCTGTACTGTCGCGTCGTCAATGTCGTTCTTGCTCATGATTTGTCTCGCTTCTGGTACCGGTTCCTGATCAGGATCGCCGCCGCGTTCATCAGCAACATCAACGCAAGCAGGACGACGGCAGCCGCAGCGACGACGCCCGTCCGGTACTCGGGGATGTTGTTGCCCTTCGCGGCGAAGATCTGAAGTGGCAGTGCGGTCGCGCCGGAGAAGATACCGTCCGGGGGCGAGAAGCGCGTGGTCGCGATGGCGAGCATCACGAGCGGCGCCGTCTCCCCGATCGCGCGTCCCAGCGCGAGAATCGTCCCGGTCAGGATACCGGGAACCGCCTCGGGGAGGACGACGTTCCGCACCGTCTGCCAGCGGCTCGCGCCGAGCCCGTACGATGCGTTGCGGTACTCGTCGGGGACGGATCGGAGCGCTTCCTGTGCGGCGACGATGACGATCGGCAAAATCAGGAGGCCGAGCGTCACCGCGCCGGCGATGAGAATGCCCGGCGTCAGGCCGAATCCCTGGCGGAATAGCGCGAGGCCGAGCAGGCCATAGACGACCGACGGGACGCCGGCAAGGTTCGAGATATTGACGTCCAACACGCTCGCGAGTCGGCCACGCCACCCGGTAGAAGCGGCGTACTCCTCTAGATAGATCGCTGCCCCGACGCCGACGGGGAACGCCAGCAGCGCCATCAGCCCCACCAACACGATGGATCCGATCAACTGCGGGTAGATTCCGGCCTGTCTGGGCCGAAAGTCCGACCAGCTATCCAGCAGCAGTGTCGGCGTCAACCACGTCTCAATCGAGGAGACATCGAAGAAGCTCACGAGCCACGCCCCGGCGAGCATGCCGCCGACGAGAACGTACGGGCCGAGCAGCCCGGCTGCTCCGTTACGGTTGTGGTGGAGCGTGTCGACGGTGAAGAAGGCGACCGGTGCCACGAACCCGCCGACGAGGACGAGCCACAGCGACGGGTCGACGCCACGCACCAACGCGACGACGACGGTGAGACCGACGGCTCCGAGCACGGCCGACACGGTCACGACGGCTGCTCGCTGCGACCGGCGCCGGCGAGCGATCTCGCCGAGTATCAACGCGACGGAGATCGGCACGAAAATCGCGTATAGGACCCAGTCAGCGGCCAGTGCGACGACCGGAGCGACGAGGTCGTAAAGGAGAAAGCCCGCGAGCAGGCCGAGTAACGTCGATATCGGAATAGCCGGCCCCGTGTACTGGTTCTCGCCGACGAGACGCGCGTACGCGAGGACGAATGCGGGCGGACCGAGCGTGAAGACCGTGTGAATGCCGACGTCGCGGGGGCCGAGCGCGTCCGGAACGGCGAAGGCGACCAGGCTGAACGCGAGACAGCCGAAGACGACGACGTACGACCGCGCATTAACCTCCGCCATCGCCGGCCGTCGACGGACGTACAGCGTGTACGCGCCGATCGGCCCGACAAGCGTGCCGAGGTAGACGAGATACCACTCCGGCGAGGCCGCGTCGACGCCGAACGCATCGGCGCCGATGAGGACGAACAGCGCGACGAGCGCTAGCAGCCCGAACAGTGTCGCGACGACGAGCGCCCCCTCGAAGAGTCGCCCCTTGACGCGGCGCCACCAGAGTTCCCTGTCGGCCTCGAAGGTCGGCGGGGAGCCAGTTTCGGCCGCCATCAGTCGTACACCTCCCGATAGCGTCGCCGCACGAACTCGGCGAGGACGTTCATCACGAGCGTCATCACGAACAGCGTCAGCCCGAGCGCGAACATCGACTCGAACAGGACGCCGCCGCGATTCTCGGCGTTCGCGATCTCGACCATTGCCGCCGTGATCGGCTGGCCGCCCTGTGCGAGGTTGTCGAGGAGGTTCGGGAACGACGGCATGCGCGGACTCGTTCCCATGGCGATGGTGACCGCCATCGTCTCACCGATGGCCCGCGAGATGGCGAGCACGTACGATGAGATGATCCCCGACGTGGCTGCGGGCACGACCACTTTCGTCGAAACGTCGAACTTCGTCGACCCGAGCCCGTAGGCTGCGTTCCGGAGGCTATCCGGGACTGCGCTCAGTGCATCCTCGCTGATCGAGGAGACCATCGGGATGATCATGACACCGACGACCACCGACGCCGACAACGCGTTGAACGTCCCTAGTGACGGCATGGTGACCGAGAACTCCGGTACTACCGGAAGCCACGATGGTAGTATCGGGATCGTCAGCGGCAACGGTTTGTCCAGGATCGGGGTCAGGTACACGAGCGCGAAGTAGCCGTAGATGACGGTCGGAATCCCGGCCAGGATTTCGAGTGCCGGTTTCAACACCGATCTAACGCGCTGTGTCGCGTACTCGCTGAGGTAGATGGCGATGGCGAGCCCGATCGGCAGCGCGATCATCGCGGAGACGATCGTCACCGTGAGCGTGCCGCTGATCAGCGGCAACACACCGTAGGACTGCTCCCCGATCATGGGGCTCCAGTCAGTGCCGGTCAGATACTCGATCAGCGATACCTCCGTAAAGAACGTAATCGTCTCGAACAACAGCGCGAGGACGATACCCAGTGTCACCCCCAGCGTCAAGAGCGCACACCCGGTCAAAAGGTATCGGTAGAGGCGCTCCTTCTGGACCGCAATCCCCTCGCGCTGTAGAACGTGTATTTCGTTACCCATCTTATTTCTCAATAATTAATTTACAATCGGATTGGAAACCGAAGTCATGCGGATCGCGTTCCTCAGAGATACTCTTCCAGTTTCTCGATGTTCTCCGTGGCGCGATCTTCGGAGGATTGGACGTAGCCGATGCGTTCCGCCATCAGTTTCTTGTCCGTCGTCTTGTCGATGTAGAACCGGATGAACTCCTGAAGGTGCTCCTTCTCGGCGACCTTCTCGCTGTTAGCGTAGAAGAACAGCGGGCGGGCGAGCGCGTACTCGCCGGTCGACGCCGCATCGAGGCTCGGCTCGACGGGGTCCTCGCTCTCGGTGGCGGCCAGCGGCACGGCGACCGTCTCGTCGGGGTTGTTCATGTAGTAGGCGAACGGCAGATAGCCAAGTGCGAACTCGTTGCCCTGGACGCCCTCCGCAATCTGGTCGTCCTCCTCGGTGCCGGTAAAGTCGGAGCGAATCCGGCCGGCTTCGCCGAGAATCGTCTCGGTGAAGTAGTCGAACGTCCCCGACGTCGATGCCGGGCCGAACAGTTCGATTTCCTCGTCGGGCCAGTCGGCGTTGACGTCGGCCCACGTCTCGGGTGTGTCGTCGGGCGTCCAGATGGCCTCGAGTTCGTCGTAGGTCAGTGAGTCGATGAACTCGTTGTCGTTATTGACGACGACGGTCAGGGCGTCCTTGGCGACTTCGAACTCGACGGGTTCGAAACCGTTGTCCTGACACGCCTGGATCTCTTCCTCTTTAATGGCTCGACTCGCATTGTTTATGTCCGCGTCGCCGGGGATGAACACGTTCTCGAAGCCGCCGGAACTCCCGTCCTTGCTGAGGTCAATCGTGACCTCCGGCTGCTCTTCTTTGAACAGCTCGCCAACTGCCGTCGCCACGGGATAGACCGTACTGCTTCCGGAGATTCGGATGTTGCCGGAAAGGTCGCCCTCGCCTTCGTCCCCCTCGGTTTCCGAACAGCCTGCAACCGACACGGCGCCGACCGCACCTGCTGCCGCGATGAAGTTCCGCCGCGATACACCACCAGTGAACCGCCCGAATCTGTCGTCGGACATCACCTGTGCGTCTCCCGGGATGGGTTAAGTAGAATGCTAATATCTATATATCCGAATCCGAAGTGCTATAGAGCCGTCCGTAGCAGCCAGTACAACGGGGGGGATCGGACCGATACCCGGCCCACAGGCCCAGTATCCAGCCCAGAACGCCTCCTCGAGAACGGAACGTCAATATGCGGTGATCGAGGATAGGAGAAATTCCGGGGGTATATCAAAAGCGACGTGAGAGAATCGGTGAGTAACGTATATCTATATAGATTCCGCGAGAGAGTACAGCGGCTGGCAGCGGCAGTTACAACTCCTCGACGTGACGGACCGCCACGGCTTCGCCGCGCGTACTCTCGGCCATCTCGCGGCCAAACATCTCCGCGCGACCGACGGCGAACGCCTTCGGACCTTCGACGATCACCTCGTCACCGACACGGATCTCCTCGTCGGCGTCGACGATGCCCGGCGCGAGGACGCTGCCGTGCGGAACGAAGCCGTCGATCTCGACCCGCTTCGTGGGTGCGTCGCTGTCGGCCCACAGGCGAGCGCCGTCGAGCGTGAAGGAGAGCGTCCCGTACTGGGGAACCATCGTCGCGAGTTGCGTCTCCTCGCCGTCGCGCACCTGGATCTTGGGGTAGCGGCTCGTCGTCTGCAGGTCGACGTCCGCGAAGAGGGCGTCGCCGGCCCCGTCACCGAGCAGGTAGTCGGCGATGGCGCGAACGGTGTTGTGTTCGCGCTCGCGCTTCGAGTATTTGAGCTCGCCGTCGAGCGCATCGGCGAGATTCGAAAGTGATTCGTCGTCCGTCGGATGGCCGCCCTCGGGGACGGTGTAGGTGACGCGATCGCCGAGGTCGAGTTCGGTCTCGACGCGCTCGACGACGTCGCGATAGCCCTCGTCGGGGACGTGGGCAACGATCTTCGAGTACTCGTTGCGTTCCAGATAGCGACGGAGGATGCTGGCGACGAAGTCGATCTCCTCGGCGCTCCAGCGGCCGGTGACGACGGTGTCGTAGTGTTGGGCCGGATAGGTCGTCTCGAGTTCCTGCGGGACGACGCCGATCGGACTCGTCATCGAGACGAGGTGGGCGCGCCACCGGATGACGTCGTGGAACTGGCCGTGGCTCTGTGATTCGCTGTAGGGCTTTCTGGCCGAGCAGGGGACGAGGACGAGCGGATTCTTGAATCGGTTCCGGTATCGGCTCGTCACCCGGTCGGCGTAGCGCTGGATCTCGGTACGTCGGAGCGTGTCGCTCGTCGTTGCCGCGATCTCGGCCTCCCGGAGGATCGGCGCGCGCTCCTCGACGTAGGCCCACTGGTCGTCGAGCTCGCGCATCGCGGCCGTGAGCCACTGATCGTGGCGGGCTTGCCCCTCGATGTAGTCCCGCAGCCGGCCCGATCGGATGCGCTGGCGAACGGTCGCGAGTTCCGCGGCGAGGGCGTTCCGGTTGTGGTCGACACAGTCCGCACGCGTGAACGCGTCTCGCGGCCCCTGGCAGGCCGGACAGGCACAGGGGAGTTCGTCGAGTTCGTCGAGCGGGTAGTCGCCCTCGGTCGTCAGGTAGCGCCCACGAGTTCCCTCGGCGGTCGCACGTGCCGCATCGACCCCGTCGACGCCGGCGGAGGCGAGCACGGCGACGTTTCGCGGCGTCGCGACACCGGAGAGGATCACGGCCGCGTCCGTCGCGACCGTCTCACGGACGTCGACGACGGCATCGGCGAACGCGGCGCCGTGACCCCGGATCGACTGGGCGTCGGAGAGGACGTACGCGTCGGCGCCGTAGTCGACGGGCGACTCGCTCGAGATCACGGCCGCGCTCGGATAGTCGACGGCAGAAGTCGCTGGCGCGAACGAATCGCGGACCTCGGCTGCGGTGCCGCCCGGGAACGCCCGGTGCGGAAGGACGGTGAGCGCCGACGGATCGCCGTCGGGCCGGTCGCGGTCGGCGACCCACTCGGAGCCGCCGTCGACCAGGATATCGTCGACGAGCGCCGGGGTCTGACGCGGGTCGGCGAGGCGAAACTCGCCGAGGCGCGCCGGCCCGTCGCGCTCGTGAATCTCGAAGTACTCGGTCATAGCGCTACTGCGAGCGGGAAGCGAAAGAGAGTATCGAAACCCGACAGTGGATCGAAGGCCGGCGACGACGAGACGCTGGCAACGACGAGACGCCTGGCGAGGACGAGTCGAACTTACTCCAGATCGACGGTGACCCGGCCGTCGAAGCCGAGGATCACCGACTGTGCGACGTCGCCGAACAGTGCTTTGCCAGTCGGCGACCGTTTCTGTCCGACGATGAAGATGTGGTCCGACTCGGTCTCCTCGGCGGCGTCTAAGATCTCGTCGGCCTCCGACCGATCGTCGACGATACGGGGGACGATGCGGTACTCGACGTCGAGATCGTCGAGGACCTGGTTCGCCAGCGATTCGATCCGCTGTTCGAGCTGGTTACGGAACGTATCGATCCCGTAATCCGTCCCTTCGATCTGTTCGAAGCCTTTCATCGCGTCTTTCCCGTCCTCGTACTCGTCGTAGCTGAGCGTCGAGAACAGAATCAGTTCCGCGTCCGCGCCGGCGGCGAACTCACCCGCCGATCGGAGCAGTTCCCGGTGCCGGTCCGTGTCGCTGACGGCCACTAACCCTCGGTTCATGGGGCCACCAATTCAGCGGACCTTCAAAAATTACCGGGTTTTGTAGTCGGGACGTGAGGGAGTGTTGTCGAGGAGGTCTCGGTCGCCTCGGGCGCATCAATGCCTGTTTAACAGCCACCGTGAGCGGTAGTGACGGCACGTCCGACGAGTACGGGCGACCAACAGCGACACGTGGCCGATCGTCCGTCACCATCGGCCACTACGCCCGGCCCTGAAACGCGGCCGTCGCAGAGGTCTTCCCACGATTGAACGAGAGAATCGAGATGCGAATCGTGTCCGCCGGATCGACGTCCGACGGGACGTCCGTGACGAACACGACGAACCCCTCGACTTTCGCGACCGCGTGGCGCTCGCCAGAGTGGTGGTGGGAGAACTCCTGAACGCCGACGGTGTACTCATCGCCGACCGACACCGGTGGCTCGCGGTCCTGCGCACGCTCGTGACTCGTCCGAGAACGGCGGACGTCGCGCCGGACGCGCCACCAACGTCGAAGGCGGCGGATGGCCACGAACCCGACGATCACCAGTACGACCGCGCCGATCGCGCCACCGGCTACCATCGGTTTCTCGAGCGCGGCCTCGATACCGGCCCCGACGACCTCGCGAACCGTTGCGACCCCTTCGTCCATCGTTCCGAGAAATCGAGCGCTCCCTCTTCGGTGTTTCCACTTCGAGTGGAGTCGCGACGTGAGGAGTTACGGCGTTACCATCGGCGGGTCGTGTAGCAACCCCTTGGACGGAGATTACGGAAGTGCGAGGAGAAAGCCTCGCCCTTTAGGGCGAGGATGAATCCGACAACGATTGAACAATCCACGTTCGATAGAAAGCCCGAGTCTCCAACGAAAACCCATAGTTTTACAAGCACCCAATTGAAATAAATCGAGGATGAAGCGAGCCAACCAGTTCAACGTTCGCCCCCGCTTCACGGAAGAGCGTGAGGTGTTCAAACGCTGGTTGGACGCTTCTGCCAGTCTCTGGAACGAGACCAACTACGCTCGCCGCCAAGCCTTCCTCTCAGGCAGCAATGAGAGCGTCTGGGACGCTGAGACAGGCGCACTCGGAGGCAAATACAAAGCCGCCCTCAGCAGCTCCGTCGCCCAGCAAATCATCCGCAAGAACTCGGAATCGTGGCGGTCGTTCCTCAGCCTCAACGAGAAGTACCACGCTGGGAAACTCGATGAGAAACCCAGCCCACCAGGATACTGGGGCAACGAAGACGACGGACGGGTACTTCGCACGTACGTCCGCAACGACCAGTACACCATCGAACTCGGGGAACGGTCCCGACTCGAAGTCCCGATTGGCTCCGAACTCAAAGACGAACTCGGCTTGAACCGGAATCAGCGTCTCCGTGTTGAGGTGTCGGGTGACCCGAAGTGGAGCGGCGAGCAGGGCCGATTAGAACTCGTGTACGACGAACTCGCAGATACATTCAGGGCTTTTCAACCAGTCACTGTTGATGATTCTCAACTGGATTCACCACTGGCTTCCCACGAAGCCGCTCTGGACGTAGGTGCGAACAACCTCGTCGCCTGCACGGTTTCGACAGGGTCTCAATACCTATACAAAGGGCGCGGGCAATTCGAGCGGTTCCGCGAAACGACGCACCGAATCGCAGAACTGCAATCACGCCTCGAAGGCCAACGGAAGACCAGTAAGCGTATCGACTGTTTGTACCGTAAGCGCACGAGTCGTCGAAACCACGCGCAGGACAGCCTTGTCCGAGACCTCGTGGAGCGACTCTACGACGAGGGTGTCTCCACGCTGTACGTAGGTGATATCAAAGGTGTCTTATCGACGCATTGGTCGGCTCGTGTGAACGAGAAGACGCATAACTTCTGGGCGTATCGACGGTTCATCAACCGCCTCGAATGCGTGTGCGAAGAATATGGTATCACGGTTGAGGAGGAATCCGAGGTGTGGACGAGTCAGGAATGTCCTGAATGCGGTGAACGTGATGACACGGTTCGTCATGAGGATACGCTGACGTGTCCGTGTGGGTTCGAGGGGCACGCTGATTTGGTAGCGTCCAAATCGTTCTTGAGACGGCAGACCACTGCAGTCGGGTCGATGGCACGGCCCGTGTACCTCAAGTGGAACAATCACGATTGGCGGGAACACCACAGCCCGCCCTCCCTCGTGGAGACAACAGCCAACGAGGCGTACACAAACCAGAGTACCACTGTTCACGGTGGGAATATCGCTCTCGGGGACTCAGACGACTGAGACTCCCACGAGAGGAATCCTCGCGCTTCAGCGCGGGGAGGATGTCAAGACTCGCCGTCGAACAGGGCCAGTTCGTCGGGCAGCGATTCGAGGATCGCCGGCGGCCAACCACGGTGGGCGAGGCCGAACGTCGTCTCTGGGTGGGCACAGACGAGTCGAGAGACGCCCCTCGCTGCCGCTTCGAGCGCCGCGCGATCGGGTCGCGTCGGTACCTCCGCGGTGAGCGGATAGGTCCGCGAGAGCGCACTCGGTACCGGGCCGAACGGCGGGACGACGCGCCAGACGTCGTCGTACTCGTCCGACGGCGGATCGGGGCCCTCCGTGAGGAACAGTGCGTCCGGGACCGACAGCCGATCGAGCCGGTCGTGGTGACGGACGACCTCCGGCCGGCGAGCGCTCTCGGCGGAGGTGGCGAAGAACGTGCCCTTCGAGGACGGATCCTCGCGTTCGAGCTGATCGGCGTGGTCTAACAGGGCACGGTAGCCGTCGAGCATGGCCGGGTGGCTGCGGGCGCGCTCGTCGACGAGTTCGAGCAGCGACCCCTCGCGGATCGCCGCCTTGATGCGTCTGATCTCGGCGAAGCTGACGTGGAGGTTGTGCGCCGCGAGCGCCGTCTCGCGGCGGTCGTCTGGCAGATCACGCAGGCCCGCGGCGCCGTGATCGACGCAGATCGGACAGGAACAGGGCAGGTGGTCGAGATCGTCGAGATGGCGGGTGCCGCGGACGGTGAGGTAGCGGTCGTCGCGCGCGTAGATCGCGTAGGCCGCCGAATCGAACAGGTCGCAACCGAGCGCCGCGGCGAGGGCGAACATCATCGGATGGCCGGCGCCGAAGAGGTGGACCGGCGCGGCGGGGCCGAGGCCGCGTTTCGCCGCCGCGACCGCGTCGACGACGTCGGCGTAGCGGTACTCGTTCAGCAACGGGACGACCGCACCGATCGGGAAGACGTCGAGGCCGGTTTCGGCGGCGTGTGCGCCCGCCCGCTCCCGGAGGTCGGGGTGGGTCGACCCCTGAACCGGGGCGGAGACGAGCATGTCGCCGGTGTCGATCGAGGCCGCGAGTTCGAGGCGCTCCTGCGTGGTCTCGAGTTCGGTTTCGGCCGTCTCGCGGGAGACGCCGGGCTCGGTCGGGATGTCGACCGGCGTCGCGATGTCCGAGCCGATGTCGAACTGGAAGTCGAGGATCTCCTCGGTAGTGACGTCGATCTCACCGTACTCCGCCAGCTGGAACGAGCCGGAGTCGGTCATGATCGCCCCCGGGAAGTCGAGCAGGTCGTGGAGCCCCTCGTCTAACGCGCGCTCGCGGTAGTCCTCGGAGCCGTGGAAGATGTAGGCGTTCGTGATGAGCGCCTCGGCACCGAACTCGTCGGCGAGCCGACGCGGCGCGATCGTGTCCAGGTGCGGGTTGATCACCGGCAACAGCGTCGGCGTCTCGACCGTGACCCCGGCCCGGGGTACCGTGAGTTCGCCGATCCGGCCGGCGGCGTCCGCAGTCTGAAGTTCGAAGCGCTCACCCATCGCGTTGGGCTTCGTGGCCGCGTCGGTAAACGTTGCGTTCCGGCGGCCGGGAAACCAGCCCCACGACGGGCGTCAGTCTGCAGGCCCCGCCAGTTCGTAGTACGAAACGGCGAGAACCGGGCGCCCGTCGCGAATCTCGCCGTCGAGGACGGCCCGTTTGAGGTCGTCGTACGGGCGCTCACGGACGCGGATCGTCTCGTCGTGATCGAGGGACTGGTCGCCGGTCTGTCGACAGTCCCGGGCGACGAACAGGTGCAGGAGGCTGTCGGCGAGGCCGTTCGCCGGTTCGACGGTACAGAGCGGGTCGATCGTCTCGGCCTCGTACCCGGTCTCCTCGGCGAGTTCGCGGTGGGCGGCCGCAGACAGATCGGCGTCGCTCGATTCGACGCCACCGACCGGCACGCCGGTGACCCACCGCTCGACGGCCTGGCGCCACTCCTGGGTCGTCACCACGGCGCCGTCGGGAGTGAACGGCAAAATCGCCACACTGGGCGGCTCCGAGAGGTAGTCGAAGTCGGTTTCGGTGCCGTCGGGCAGGCGAACGGTCTGCGTAATCACGTCGAAGCCGGGACAGGAGTACGCTACCGATTCGTCGCGAGTTTCCCACCGACGCGGCGGCTCGGGCATGGCAGGCGGTACGATAGGCCCCCACAAAAGCGCCGCGTCCGGCGGGGACGGTCGGTCGCGACCGACGGCCGATTCGCCGTCGAACGACGCCGACGGCCGCCGAGAACGGGAAACCCGGCGACGTAGCCGGTTCGGACCCGTTATCAGGACGTACCAGTCACATAACAAAGCCCCAGATTCCGATACAGTCACTCTCAGAGGGAACCATGGATCAGCTCACCGGCTTCCAGCGAGACCTCCTGTACGTCATTACGGGGATGGACCGACCGTCCGGGCAGGACATCCTGGACGACATCAACGACTACGTCGAACAGCCAGTCACTCACGGCCGACTGTACCCGAACTTGGACGCCCTCGTGGAAGAGGACCTCGTCGAGAAGGGACAGTTAGACCGACGGACGAACTACTACGCGTTGACACCGAAAGGAAAACGTGAACTCGAGCATCGCCAGGAGTGGGTCGAACGGTACGTGGAGCACTGACGGGCGACTGTTTCATTCGCCACGACGAACCGCACGAAGCGGTGGGGCTGGCGTTCGACGAGCCGGTGGAGCGCCGGGTCGACGCATAGGAGAGGGCGCGTCGACCCGGGCAACCGATCCGCACGAGCAGGGTTGAGCGTCACCGCCTGTCACGCACGACGTGGTCCCGAAATCGTTTTCACCCGGACCCGCGCAGAGTCGGTATGCCGACGGAATCGGAAACCGAGTACGATCCCACGCTGGGCCGGAAGTTCATTTTCGTCACGGGCGGCGTGATGTCCGGACTTGGGAAGGGTATCACGGCCGCGAGCACCGGCCGCCTGCTCAAGAACGCCGGATTCGACGTCACCGCCGTGAAGATCGACCCGTATCTGAACGTGGACGCGGGGACGATGAACCCCTTCCAGCACGGGGAAGTGTACGTCCTGGAGGACGGGGGCGAGGTCGACCTCGATCTGGGGAACTACGAGCGGTTCCTCGGGACGCAGATGACCTCGGACCACAACGTCACGACGGGCAAGACCTACCAGCACGTCATCGAGAAGGAACGCGCGGGCGACTACCTGGGCAAGACGGTCCAGATCATCCCCCACATTACGAACGATATCAAGCGCCGCATCCGCGAGGCCGCCGAAGGCACCGACGTCTGTCTCGTCGAGGTCGGCGGCACGGTCGGCGACATCGAGGGGATGCCCTACCTCGAGGCGCTGCGCCAGTTCGCCCACGAGGAACCCGAGGAGAACGTCCTCTTTACGCACGTCACCCTCGTCCCCTACTCGAAGAACGGCGAGCAAAAGACCAAGCCGACCCAGCACTCAGTCAAGGAGGTCCGCTCGATCGGCCTCCAGCCCGACATCATCGTCGGCCGGAGCGAGGATCCGCTCCAGCCGTCGGTGAAGGAGAAGATCGCCCTGTTCTGTGACATCCCAACCGAGGCCGTCTTCTCGAACCCCGATGTCGAGGACGTCTACCACGTCCCCCTCGTCGTCGAGGAGGAAGGACTCGACCAGTACGTCCTCGAGCGACTCGACATCGCGGACGAAGCGCTCCCGCAGGGCGAGCGCGCGAACGAGTGGCGCGACATCGTCACCACGGAGAAGACCGGCACGATCGACATCGCGCTCGTCGGCAAGTACGACCTCGAAGACGCCTACATGTCGATCCACGAGTCGCTGAAACACGCCGGCTTCGAACTCGGCGTCGACATCGAGACCCACTGGGTCGACGCCGACGAGATGGCCGACAAACACCGCGATCGACTGCGCGAGGCCGACGGCGTCATCGTCCCCGGCGGCTTCGGCATGCGCGGCACCGAGGGCAAGATCGAGGCCGTCAGGTACGCCCGCGAGAACGACGTCCCGTTCCTCGGACTCTGTCTGGGCTTCCAGATGGCCGTCGTCGAGTACGCGCGCAACGTCCTGGGCTACGAGGACGCCCACTCCGCGGAGATGAACGAAGACACGCCACACCCGGTCATCGACATCCTGCCCGAGCAGTACGAGGTCGAGAACATGGGCGGCACGATGCGCCTGGGCGAGCACACGACGGTTATCGAACCCGAAACGCTCGCCTACGACCTCTACGGCGACACCTCCTGCTCCGAACGCCACCGCCACCGCTACGAGGTCAACCCCGAGTACTTCGAGGACTTCGCGGACGAACCGATGGTCTTCTCCGGCACCGCTGGCAACCGGATGGAGATCCTCGAACTCGACGATCACCCGTTCTTCTTCGGGACGCAGTTCCACCCCGAGTACAGTTCACGACCCGACGACCCGAGCCCGCCGTTCGTCGGCCTCGTCGAGGCGATTCTCGAGGAGACCGACGTCGACGACCGGACAGCCGGTTCGACGGACGACGATACAGACGATCGAGACGACGCCCCCGACACGGAGGTGACCGCCTGATGGTCGACGTCGACTCCTTCGTTCCGGAGGCGATCGACGAGATCGGCGACGAGATCGGCGACGCGAACGCCGTCATCGCCCTCTCTGGCGGCGTCGACTCCTCGGTCGCCGCGGCGCTCGCCTACGAGGCCGTCGGCGAACAGCTCACGCCCGTCTACGTCGACACCGGCCTGATGCGCAAGGGCGAGACCGACCAGATCCGCGAGACCTTCGACTACATGGAGAGCCTCCGGATCGTCGACGCCAAAGACCGCTTCCTCTCGAAACTGTCCGGCGTCACCGACCCCGAGGCAAAGCGAGCCGTGATCGGCGAGCAGTTCATCCGCGAGTTCGAGCGCGAGGCGAAATCGGCCGACGCAGACTACCTCGTCCAGGGGACGATCTACCCCGACCGCATCGAGAGCGAGGGTGGAATCAAGTCCCACCACAACGTCGGCGGTCTCCCGGACGTCGTCGACTTCGACGGCATCGTCGAACCGGTGCGCGACCTCTACAAGGACGAGGTGCGTGAGGTGGCTCGCCACCTCGATCTCGACGAACTCGTCGCCGAGCGGATGCCGTTCCCCGGGCCCGGACTCGCCGTCCGGGTGATCGGCGAGGTCACCGAAGAGAAACTCGACGTGGCCCGCGAGGCCTGTCACGTCGTCGAGGACGAACTCGAGGAGTACGACCCCTGGCAGGCCCTGGCCGCCGTCATCGGCAAGGCGACCGGCGTAAAGGGAGACAACCGCGTCCACGGCTGGGTCGTCTCGGTTCGATCGGTCGACTCTCGCGACGGCATGACCGCCCGCGCCCAGGAGATCGACTGGGAGACACTCCAGCGCATCCAGTCACGAATCACCGGCGCGAACGAGAACGTCGCCCGCGTCGTCTACGACGTCACGCACAAACCACCGGCGACGATCGAGTACGAATGAGCGCAGACCGCGAGGCGCCGGTCGCAATCGTTTCCGGCCCCGACGAGGACGACATTGCCACCGCACTGGAAGCCGAAGGGCAGTCGGTGCGACGGATCGACGACGTCTCGACCCGGCCGGCGCTCGAGTCGGCCGGCGTGCACGAGGCGTCGCTGTTCGTCCTCACGGATGCCGCCGACGCGACCGCCGTACCAATCGTTCGCGACCTGACCGACGAGATTCGGATCGTCGGCTACACACGCGATTCGCTTCCCGAGTTCGTCAGCGGCCAGCTCGATCTGGCCGTCGATCCGCAGCTGCTGGACGCCACGATCGTCGCCGACGAACTGACGACGACCGACGACTGACCGGTCCGCCCCCGTTCGACACCGACCACAGTAATCGACCGTTCTCCCCGGCGAGGGGGCCGATTTAACCGAATTAAATCCAGTTCAATCCCGGTTGAGTATCCGCAATCGCGCTGGACGGTCGGTCCCCTTGAAGGGGGCGCCGACCAACGAACCGAGTGGAGGCAGCGGGCACCGACAACGAATATCCACGTTCGATACCCGTGGCTTCCAGCATCCACCACAGCACCGTTCAGCAGTGCCACGTCGTCCGGGCCGGGCCTAGCACCTCCCGGCTCCGGACTCGTTTTTCATAGGAACCCGCCACGTTGTACAGAGTCACCTCTGAGTCGGGCCGTCACGGCTGTAGTTGCGAGAGAACGGGAATCTCCTCGATCCGGTTGGCGGGGAGGCGATCCCAGTCGAGGCCGTCGGGACGGGAGACCGTCTCCGGTCGAACGGTCCGGTCCGGGGTGACGAGCAGGGAGAGACCGACGTCGTGGGGAGCTGCGTCGATCGCGTCGACCAGTTGCCGCTCGTGGACGGTGGTCGCGACGGGCGTGTCGGCGTCGACGCAGTCGTGTTCGGCGAGGATGGCGTACTCGAGATCGCTGTAGCCCTCGCCCTTGCCGATCCGGTCGCCGGCCGTCGTGACGGCGACGCTGCCGGAGACGATGAGGTCGATCTCGGGGAGCGAGTCTATCGTTACCGGGGTTCCGTACCCGGAGATACCCGAAACGGTCGTCGCTGCATCGTAGTCGTCGATTACCGCCGGATCGAGTTCGAGGAACGGCGCGTCGGATCGCAGCCGCGGGACGGCCACGAGGAGGCGTTTCCCGTCCCGTAGGGCCTGCCTACGGACGGGTAATTGCGGCGCGTCGGGATTGGCCTTGATCGTCGCCGCGTCTCGCCACTCCGGCTGGTCGGCCAGTCGCGCCGCCGCCTCCGACGCGCCGGCGACGTTCGGGATCCGGCCGTGAGGCGGAAACGGAAAGCGCGCCACTCCCTCGGCCTCGAGGTCGTCCCAGACGTACTCGCGGATGGCGTCTTTCGCCGGTGCCCGTTCCCCGTCGACGGCATCCGGCAGCTCCGAGGGCTCGTCACCATCGTCGGCCGCCGAATCGGTCGTGTCGGATGGCATTCGTCTCGAACGGTCACCGGCCGAGACTACGTGTGTTCCGCCTCGTCGTCGGGCCCCGCAGCTGGTAGACTCGCAAGCGAAACCACACGTGGTAGCTGGGGAACGACGAGCTCCGACATGGCGAACGTCGCCGTTTCCACGTCGGCGGGGAGACAGAAGACCGGAACGCCCGCGATGACACCGGCGAGTGGACGCACACACAGGACGTCCGTGCCGACACGCTCGGCGACTCGGGTCGTAAACAGCGTCTCGAACGCGGGCAGTTCGGCGTCTAGCAACTGGCCAACGGCCCCGACGGTCGCGTCGTCGGGCTCGATGCCGACCCCACCGGCCGTGAGGACGACGTCGACGTCGTCGCGGTCGGCCAGCCGCGATACCGTCGCCTGCACGGTATCGAAGTCCGCTGCGACCCGTTCCCGTATTGCGATCTCGTGCTCGATCCCGTCGATCGAGGCCGCGAGTGCAGCCAGCACGTCCGTCGCTTCGGTCGGCTCCTCGTCCGTCACCTCGTTTACGTCCTTCTCCGTCACCTCGTTCACGTCATCGTCCGTCTCCGTGTTCTGCTCCGAGTCCGTCTCCCCGTCCGATTTCTCGGTCGCCTCTTCGCCCGTCAGACCGACACCGATCGAAACGACGGCGACGCCGAGCACCGATCCGTCGTCCGCGACGCTGGGCTGACCGTCGGTTCCAGACTCGTTCCCATCAGTCCCCGGTTCGGTCCCATCGGCTTCCGATGCGGTTCCGTCAGACTCCGACACGGACCCATCTGTCCCAGGTCCGGCCTCGTCGTCGTCCATACGTCCGACTAGACCGGTGGGACCTTTATCGCTTGGTCGCGGGCCAGATCACGCCGAGCCGTCGTCGGAATCGATCCGGTCGATGAGCGACTCGAGCGACTCGATGTGGGATTCGAACAGGGCTTCCCCACGGTCGGTCAGTTCGTACGTCGTCCGGGGTTTTCGATCGACGAACGTTTTTTCGACGGTCACGCAATCGGCGTCTTCCATCCGCTCGATGTGGCTGGCGAGGTTTCCCTCCGTGAGGTCGAGCGCGGACGCCAGCGCGGAGAACGTCGTCTCGCCGTTCGCGTAGAGGTGGGTGAAGATTTGCAACCGGGTCGGCTGGTGGACGAGTTTGTCGAGTTCCATCGTTAGCGACGGGCGAGGACGACGTACGCGACGACGCAGTACAGGCCATAGGCGAGGCCGAGGGTGGCAAACGACCAGTTTTCGACGGCCGGAATCCATGGCAGTGCGGCCGAGACGGCCAGCAGCCAGAACCCGCCGACGTAGAACGCGTACTGGTCGGCCGACCTGATGTCGTAGGCGCCCAGCAGCTGGCCCATGTAGACGAAGGCGACGCCCATCACGATACCGGCACCGACCCAGATCAGCGGCGTCTCGGCGACACCCTCGACGCTGCTTTGAACCGGCCAGAATCCGACGATCCAGGCCAGGAGGCCGGCGTAGACGCCGACGTGCCAGCGTCCCCAGCCGGGCACGCCGGTCGTGGGTTCCTCGTAGGAACGCTGGACACGGGAGAGGACGTACTGGTGGCCACCGAAGACGGCGACCAGCCCGACGATGACGGGTATCGAAAAGCCGTACACGAAACCAACGTTGAACAGCGTGAATCCGAGCGCGACGCCGAGGCCCTCGACGAGCCACCACCGCCACCAGTACGGGTGTGACTCCGAGAGTCCCACGGCGCGTTTGATGTGGCCGAGCTCCTCGCGTAGCTGTTCGCTATCGGGCCGTCCGGTATCACCGTCGGGCCGCCCGGCCCCGCTCTCGGCGGTCGATAGGGCGGATTCCGTCGAATCGGAGCCGTGATCTGTGTTCGTCAGCGTCGGTCACCTCAGTGCCGGAACCACTCGCGTGTAATACGTAAAGAGATCGGTGTAGGTCGGTCGATCGACCAGTGAGACAGCCGACGGCAGCGACGGTTCGTCACCGGCAGGTGCCGACTCGCCGTCCACGTCCGGGGAGAAAGCGCGAACCGCGCCGTCGGCTGGGTATACCTCGTCGGCGAGCGCGATGTCGTCCAGCGCGTCGGCGTTCGAGAGGCGCGTCTCGACGACCGTCGGAACGTCGTCGAAGAGCGTCTCGGGCGTGCCGGTCGCGACGACGCGCCCGTCGGCGACGAACGCAATTCGGTCGGCGAGGTCGGCGTCCATCGGTTGGTGACTCGAGAGCACGATCGTCCGTCCCGCGTCGCGTTTTTCCCGCAAGAGTTGATGGACCACCTGGATCGTCGAGAGATCGAGCGCCGCCGTCGGCTCGTCGAGCAGATACAGCGGGACGTCGATGGCGAGTGCGATCGTGAGTTCGAGCTTGCGTGTCATCCCGCCGGAGTAGTCCTCGACGCGCTTGTCGAGCGCGTCCAGGCCGAGTCGGTCGGCATAGCGTTGCCAGTCGTCGGTGAACGCCGGATGGAGTCGCTCGAAGTAGCGGACGTTCTCCCGACCGGTGAGTCGCTCCGAACACAGCGCGTCCTGCAAGAGGAAGCTAGTCGTGTCGGAGCGGTCTGTCGGGTCCACCCCGAAGACCGTCACGTCACCACCCGACGGGTGCGTGCTCCCGGCGAGACAGGTGAACAGCACCGACTTACCGACGCCGTTCGGGCCCATCACGGCGAGCACCTCGCCCTCGCCGACGGTCAGATCGACGCCCGAGAGAACGGGCCCGTCGTCGAAGGACTTCGACAGGTTCGTCACCTCGATACAGCTCACGGCCACCACCCTCGTTCGTAGAGGACGCGGTTCGTGACGACCGTCCCCGCGACGAGGACGACGACCGCGTACGCGACCAGCAGGAGGACGTACTCCGGCCCCACGGGCGGCCCCGGCGGCCCCAGCCCCGCGTCGGCCCACTCGCCCGTCGGAACGAGGTGGTAGATCAACAGGCGTGTCGAGAGCGTGTTCGGCAGGTAGTTCAACACCTCGCCCTGCAGCGGCGAGATCGCGACGTTCGCGCCGTTGAATCCGGTGAGCATGTAGCCGAGGACGGCGATCATCGGCACCCCGTACTCCGCGAGGCGCTCGTTCGCTGCTGTCGCGATAACGGGGAGGGCCACGAGCATCCAGAAGAGGCAGGTGACGACGAACGCGAGCACCACGACGGGAATCGATGCGAGGCTCCGGAGGGCGAAGGTTCCCCCGGTCACGACGCCGGCGACGAGTGTCAGGCCGAAGGCGACGGCGGCGAGTGCTCCGGCGGCGACCATCCGTCCGGTCAGATCGGCCGAGGCCGCGATCGGCATGGACCGATAGGCTTCGTATCGTCGATCCTCCAGGTCGCCGGCGAGCAGGTAACCGAAAGCGTACAGACAGACGTAGATGGCTCCGAACATCCCCGTTCCGATGGCGGCGCTGGCGATCATCGCGGCCGACATCTCCTCCCAGAGCGAACCGTAGAAGAGTTGCATCCCGGCAGCCGTGCCGACGAGGGTCAGAAGCATGGTCGTACCCGTCGAGAGCTCCCGGAGACAGCGTTCGGCGAACGCACGGACCTGACTCGTCCAGACGGCCATCCCGGCGTCGGGCGCCGGTGCCGACACCCCCGTCTCTGACGGTGCGGCTCCGTTCGACTGCGCGGACGTACCGGTTCTGGCCGTGGAGTCGGCGTCCGTCGTCCCGACACCACCGTCGGTCAGGATCGGGCGAGAATCGGTGCGTTCGGCCCGGATGGTCGCTTCTTGCCCCCTGGACGGTCCCTGATCGTGGGGAGTACGTCGTCCCATTGTCACTCGGCATACACTGCAGTCAGCGAATACAAAATACTTTCCTTTGAATTGTACTTTGTGATGCAAACCCCCGTCGACTGCTCCGAAGCCGGAATCGATTCGTCGACGAACTGATGGAATTGGCGTAGCCGGACGCTTCGATCCGCTGGCGAGATCTGACATACCAATCGTTATCCCGATTCTCGTCCATCGGGCAGACATGGACGCAGTCACCTTCAGCGCACACGGCGACCGGGACGTCATCGAGTACGGCGAGTACCCCGACCCGACGGTCGGCGACGACGAGGTGCTCGTCGACGTGAAGGCTGGTGCGCTCAACCACCTCGACGTGTGGACGCGGGGCGGCCTCCCGACGATCGATCTCGAATTACCGCACGTGCCGGGCAGCGACGGCGCGGGCGTCGTCGAGGCTGTCGGCGACGACGTCACACGGTTCGACGTCGGCGACCGGGTGGCGGTCACGGCGGGCGTCAGTTGCGGCGAGTGTGAGTTCTGTCGCGACGGCGATCCGACGCGCTGTGTCTCCTATCACATCCTCGGCGAGCACGTCCCCGGCGTCCACGCGGAGCAGGCGGCGGTCCCCGAGGACAACCTGATCCCCGTCCCCGACGGCGTCGACTGGACCGTCGCCGGTTCGACGAGCCTCGTCTTCCAGACGGCCTGGCGCATGCTCGTCGATCGGGCGGACCTGGGGCCCTCGGAATCGATCCTGGTCCTCGGTGCGAGCGGCGGCGTCGGCCACGCGGCAGTGCAGATCGCCGACTACGTCGGCGCCGAGGTCTACGCGACCGGCTCGACGGAGGCGAAACTCGAGGCCGCTCGCGACTATGGCGCCGATCACGTCTGCAACTACGAGGACGCAAACTTCGCCGAGTGGATCCGCGCGGAGACGGGTAAGCGCGGCGTCGACGTCGTCGTCGACCACGTCGGCGCGGCCACGTGGCGCGACTCGATCAAGAGCCTGGCGAAGGGTGGCCGGCTGGTCACCTGCGGCGGGACGAGTGGACCGAATCCCGAGACGGACATTCCACGGATCTTCTGGAACCAGCTCCAGATCATCGGGTCGACGATGGCCACACCCGGGCAGGTCGACGACGTCATGGAACTCGTCTGGGACGGCACCTTCGAGCCGGCGATCCGCGAGGTGCTCCCGATGAGCGAGACCGCCCGCGCGCACGAACTGCTCGAAGAACGAGAGGGGTTCGGCAAGGTCGTAGTCGTCCCCGACAGCGAACTGTAGCCGTCGGCACCGACAGCCGGTCGTACCCGTTCCGAACTGTTGATTACCCGGTACCAACCGGGTTCGCCACGAAAACGGTGCGCACTTATCCGATGGGACGAAATTTGCTCGTGTGAGCGACGACGAGGGCTACGTCCACGATCCGGCGACGTTCGACGAGGCGGGCGAGCGAACCGACGACGAGTCGGACAGTACACTCACCGGCGTCCACCCCACGTCAGTCGACCGGACGTTCGGCTGGCGCGGCTGGGTGCTCGTCGGGATCATCGTACTGGCGTTCATCGTCGCCCCCGCCGGCATCTACCTACTTCCGCCCGGTGCCGAGGGCTACCGATTCGCGCTCATCCTCTTTCCACTCTTCCCGGCGCTGTTGCTCGCAGCGGGTGCCGTGTGGGCGACGACGCGCCCGTGAGGGCGTCGCGCCGCCTCTCTACGGATAAATAGTCGGCAGTTCGTCGATGAGCGCCGTCGCGACGCGTTCGTCGTCGGCCGGCGTCTCGGTGTCCTCGACGTAGTCAGCGAGGAGTCGCTGGAGTTCCGCTGCCTGTCGACCTGTAATCGAATCCGCACCGGTCTCGAGCCGTTCGAAGAGGTCGACGAGCCACGCCGGCGGTTGCGATCCCGCGGCGAGCGACTCGTCGACCTGTGTGACGACCCGGTGATGGGCGATCCACGCCTGCTCCCTGGTGAAATCAACGTCGTACGTCTTCGCTTTACTCGGACTGGAACTCATGTGGGAACGGAGCCGGACACCGGCTCACACGTCGTTGGTACGAAAGTGGACCTCATAAACCTTGTTGCTTGTTACCATGGAACCCTCGGTGGCGCAGTGAGTGAACACTCGGGACCGCGAGGACGCCTAGACAGCCCGCACCACCAAACTGGGGATCGAGAGAGAGAGAGAGAGAGAGAGAGAGAGAGAGAGAGAGA
>JGI2924J29684_1078579_pt1 | contig 70490 bp, 90 predicted proteins | sample BenlonsequencITS_FD_29684 | JGI IMG/M metagenome (IMG submission 29684)
CATCAGCACTTCGACGGTCTGGGAGCCGTCAGCCGTGGTGATGCGGAACTCCGCGGAGTCACCGGCGTCGATCGTGTTGAAACCGTCGTTGTCCTCGGAGAGTTCGATGTGAACTTGCAGATTCCGGTCACCCTCGAGGACCTGATTGTCCGTCGAATCGCCATCGAGAGACTGGATCTCGAGGTCGTCGAGTTCTTCGGCCTGGCCACGGACGGTGGTGTCGCCGACGAATTCGAACGTCGCTGCACCGAGGTCGACGGCGTTAGCGCCGGGTCCGAGCGAAACCATGACCGAGGCTTCGCGGACTTCGTCGTAGACGCCGTCGTCGAGGGCGTCACTGTCGCTGTCGTCGAGACGGACGTCGAGCTCGTCATTTTCATCGCCGTTTGGTTCGATGTGGAACGCGAGCTCGTCGTTCTCTTCAGCGAGGTCGCTGTTCAGGCGAAGTTCGATGGTGTCTTCGTCGTCTTCATCGACTGCGTCTTCTGCATCGCCGTCGATGCTCTCGTCGAACTCGACTATAACGGTGGTTTCACCGGTGAGCTCAACCTCATCATGGAAGTCAACGTCAGTGGAATCGAGGTCACCTTCGAGGTCGTCTTCTTCTTCGTTCTCGATGGTGTCGCCGTTGTTATCCTCGACGGTTACGTGGATATCCCCATCATCGAGCTCCACGTCATCTGGACCCCAGACAGCCCCGTCGAAATCGGAATCAATCTCGTTTTCACCCACTCCGGTGTCACCGGGGAGAACGAACTGGAGTCCGTTCTCGAAGTTATATGTCTGGCCAGGATCTTCGGTCACCTGACCCGTCGCCGTATTGACTTGGACGACGTTCGACACCTGTGCTGTACTCTCCTCACCGGTCGCAACTGCCTGTGACTGCAGAAGGCCGGCGGTGTTGATCAGGACCCCTGCCGCAATCGCTGCGACAAGCACCATCGCGATGAACACGATGAGCGTCCCGATACCCACCTGGCCGCGCTCTTCCTCGTCTGTTACTCGTTCGAACATAGTTGGTGATTGTTCCCCAGTGCTGGCCATGGAGGGACCAGTGGCTGCGGAACGTGTCAGACACACTTGACTGGCTCGACATAAATCTACTCGCCCCCCTTACATTACTTAAGCCTACTTGCCGTTCAGAGGCCTAATTTAAACCTTATTGCCGATATTCGACGTTCATACTTAACTATAATTGCCAGACCAATTTTCCCTAAATGTCTTCTTCGGAGTCACTCCAGACGACACGACAAACCGGAGCAAGCGTTGTGGCTGTCGACGAGCGGTTCCTCGAGAACTGGTCACTCGAGCACCCTGCGAGCCAGTGCGTACGGTGTGTCAGAAAATAAAAGCGTACTCGAGCGCCGGCCGCCGGTCTCTCGACGCACCGTTTGCCATCGGTTCGTACGTCGTTCGCGTCGCCGGCCGAGAGACTTATTCCATCAGTCCACCGAACCCATAGTAGAATGGACATCATCGACGGCGAGAAGATCGAATGCAGTCGCTGTGAGGACGTCGTCATGCTCGAGGACGCGAACGTCCTCGGGAAGCGAAACAACCGGACCTACGCCAAGCCGATCTGTGACGACTGTCTCGAGTACGTCGGCGTTCCACGGGGGTACGAACTCGAGCGCGACGTCAGTTATCTCAAACACGAGTAACGAAGCGCGTCCGACTGGACAGTTGTGTCGTGTCTCGTCACGAACGGCCTGCAGACGGTGGACTGTGCGTCAGTGCTGGCACAGTGGCGACTGGGTGGGCGGTCGTGTCGGGGTGGAGGACAGCGGTCCGTCTCACTTGCTGCTCATCGCTTCGCTGGCGATGTTCCGTCCGCGAGGCTTCAGAGCAACCTCTCGGCGGACTCGGACCTCTTCTAACACGTCGAGTTCGACGAGTCGTTCGTAAATCTCTTCGACCTCGTCGGTGTCGATGTCCAGGAACTCGGGCACTTCGAACGGCGACACCCCAGAGTAGATCGCCATCAGTACTTCTTCTTCTTTTCCGGAGAGGTCGATCTGTGAGGCGTTTTTCTCGGCACCGCGGTCGAGTACCGACTTCAGGATCGCACAGTTTTGTGCACCACCGGAGAGGTACGTCTGGACGCTCGAGCCTTCCTTGGTGTGTTCGGCTTCGATCACCGGCCGCTCCTGTCCGCGGATGTGTCGTTCGTCGCTCTCGACGGTGCCAACGTCGTCGACTTCGATCTGGACCAGCGAGCCGGATTCGACGGCGAAGTTCGCGACGCCCTCGTTGATCTTCACGCGGGCTTTCTCCCAGGAAGACTCCTGGACGACGCCACCTTTTACCGCCGGGTGTTTGATCAACACGATCTCGCCGTCGAGGATAGCCTTCTGTAACTGGAGTTCGAACTCCTCGACGTTGCCCATCGAGACGAGGTAGACGTCACTCCCGGCGTTGATACTGATGTAGTCCGAGACCTTCGCGACCGTCTGATTGACGTCGTATCGCCCCCGGATCGACTGGATCTGTGGGAGCTGGATCGTCTGTTTCCCGCTGTTGGTCGCGATCACGATCCGTTTGTTCGACAGAATGATACGTCCGTTAGACCAGTCGGTATCCGAGAGTTTTCGACCGTCCCGGACCACCTGCGTGAACTGTCCGGTAACGTCCGCGAGTTTTTGCTCGGATGTGCTCATGCGAAGTCACCACTCGGTGCGCCGGCTCCGCCGAGTTTCGAGAGTGCCGAGAACCCGCGTTTGCGCAGTCGATCGCTTTCTGTCCGGTCGACGAACCCGGAGATTCGCTTTCGAGACTCCTCGCCGCCGATCTTGCCGAGGACGAACAGCGCCTTCACGCGGGCCCCTTCGTCGCGGTGCCTGTCTTCGACGAGCTCGAGCAGTCGCTCCTCGAGACTCCCGCCGTCGAGCATCGACAGGCTCGTCGCGGCGAACTTCGAGGTCATCTCGTCGTCGTCGGCGAGGGTGTCGATTAGTGTCTCCTGGGCCTCTTCGCGGTACTGCTCGCTTGTCACCCGACCGAGCAGCCACGCCGCGTTTCGGCGCTGTGCAGTCTCGGTACTCTTCTCGAGCAGGTCGATCAGGGGCTGTTCGACCTGTGCTTCGTTTACCTGCTCGAGTTCACCGACGATCTTCTCTCGGATCTTGTGACTCGCGTCTGACGGCGCTTCCGACAGCAACTCCACCAGCGAGAACATCGCGGTCCGACGGACGACTTCGGCCTCGTCTTGGAGGCTTTCCGCGAGGACTTCCACTGCTTCGACGCTTCCGAGACGGCCGAGGGCGTCGACGGCGATCCGGCGGAGTCGCTCGTCGTCGGCTTCTGCCACGTCGACGAGTTCGCGCAAGGCGTTGTTCGTTCCGATATCCGCCAGGGCGTATGCGGCCTCGACCCGGATGCCGTATCGGTCCTCGTGGAGTCGCTGTGAAAGCGCTGGGACAGGCTCGGGTGACCCGATGCGTCCTAGTGCGCGCGCGACTCGTTTTCGAACCCGTGGGTCTGGATCGCTCAGCCGCTTCACGAGGTGTTCTACGACGTTGTCCTCGCCGATCCGGCCCAGGCCCGTTGCAGCAGCCATCCGCAACTCCGGGCGATCGGCGTTTAGCCCTTTCGCCAGTATCTGTGCTTTTTTCCACTTGGCGACGTTCTCGACATCCTGGCCCGACACTTCGCCGATGAACTGCTCGAGTGCGTCCTGTCCGTACTGATCGAGCGCGTCGATCGCTGCCGCCCTGACTTCGTCGTCGTCGTCGTTCTGTGCGGTCGCGATCAACGGATTGACGATGTCTTCCCGCGGAAATCGACTCTTGGTGACCTCCGAAGCCAGTCCGCCGAGGATTTCCGCCGCTCGACGACGGATGTCCGTGTTGGAACTCTCCTCGAGATAGGTCACGAGCTCTTCGAATTCCGCGTTTCGCTCGAGTTCGAATAGCGACATATTTCTAGATCACCTGCACGGTGCGGGGCGCAGCCATCGTCTCGCGTTCGTGTGTACGTGTTGGACCGCTAGATATTCAACGTTGGTTTTGAGCGTCGGTGTGTGCATCGGGCCCAGCAATCGTCCTACCTGTAGACGGCGGGCGGGAGAGCGGCTGCTATCGCTATCCCTCGTCGATTTCACCGTCTTCACCTGCTTGATCTCCGTCGCCTCCGATCTCGATGCCTCCGCTGCCGTCCTCGTATCGATGTTCGCCCTCGTAGACTTTCCCGTGAGTGACGATCGAATGCCAGATGTCGTCGTCGGTGATGCCGTCCTCGTTGAGGTGCTGTTCGGCCCACACTGCGTTGACGCTCCAGCCATCGACCTGTTCGTCGAAGCCACCCTGGACGTCGGTGATTAGATACTCGACGTCCGTGCCGTGGTCGACGAGCTCTTTGAACGCTTCGTAGATCGTCCAGATCTCGCTGTCGGACGCCTCGAAGTCCTCGGCGTTCGAGTTGTAAAACAGGAACATCGCTTTGGCGACTTCGTCTTCGATTCGGTACTCCGGATCGAGCTGAAGCCTGTCGACGTCGATCTCGTGTGCCTCGAGCAGGTAGTAGAACTCGCCGGGGGTTGCGTCGGGGTCGTCACCGGGCTCGACCGGTGAGATTTCTTCTCGACCACCACCGAGATCGAGCGATCCCAGACAGCCCGCAGTCGTCGCAAGCGAGAGAGTGCCGAGAGCCGAGAGAGCCTGCCGACGGTCGAACGTCGATCGGTCGGTTACTCCCGTAACCGACCGACCACTTGCTTCACGACTGGGGTCGTCGTCGATATCGTCGTTATCACACCCGTGACCCGTGCTCATCGTTACGGTATCGTCTCACCAATGAGTGAAAAGCGCGTCGGCCGATTCGACGTTTGGGACCTGTTCATGAATGCGTTCGCCCAGAGAGTATATTACGGACCCATGCAAACAGTTGCAGACACACGACCGGTGTCGTCTGGATGAACGTGACCCTGCTTACCAAGCCGCTGTCCTCTTTGCGAACGTTTGTGACCCGTATCGCCTCCCGTTCGTCCGCCCAGAAGGCGAAGGTTCTCCTCGCTGTCATCCTCTCTGTCGTTCTCGTTCTCGCGGTCGCCGGCAGTCTCGTCTACGTCGTTGGAAACGCCGGTGCCGTAGACGGCGTGCTGGAAAACGACGCCACAGACATCGAAACGTCGAGTGTCGACGACTCGAGTCACGCCCCCGTGTTGTCCGATTCACCCAACGTGAATAAGCCGGACGACGAGAAGCGTATCGTCGTTCGGTTCGAGGACGATCACGTCGTGAGTGGGGAGATCGTTACCGACGACGATCTGCCTCCCGATCCGAAAGTAACCGCTGGGGGCGAGTACCTCGTGATCGACGATCACGAAGAGCACGATCGGCGGGTCGTCCAGACGATGGACGGCGGCGACGTTGCACAGACTGAGGATGGGAAACCAGCTCACATCTCTAGCGGTGACGATCCCGACCTCGTCGTGTTCGAACGGGACTCTCACGGATCGATCACCGACACCGATTCGCTCGAGGTGAACCGCGAGGACGGAACCGTACAGACCGAAAGCGACGAACAACTCTTCGTCGACGGCGCTCCCGTCGAGTACGAGGACTACGACGTATACGACCTGACGGTCGAGATTCTCGAGGCGAACGATCCCGACGAGGGCGAGACGCTCACCGTCGAGACAGAGATCGAGAACCACGATTGGGGGAACGCTCACGAAGTCGACGGCGTAATTCGACTGCTCGAGCGCAGCGGCGAGCTCGCAGCGTCGAACGAGACGATCGACATCGACGGCGGCGAGTCGATCACGCATACGTTCGATCTGGAAACGCGAGCGACACACTACATCGCAAACGAGTTCGAGATCGACATCGCCGATGGGGAAGCCGTCGAATCGCAAGACGTCACCATCGAAGCAGCCGGAGCGGCAGTGTCGATCACCGAGACGACGTCACCGACGATACAGGGTGACGAACTCGAGGTAACGGCGCGGGTACACCGGTATGGAGACGTTCCAGAAGGAGCAGTGTCGTATCCGATCAGTTTCTACGTCGACGGCTCGGAGGTCGGAACCGAAATCATCGGGCTGTCGGCAGGTTCGACCAGAGAGATTACGTACGCGTACGAAACGGAAGACGACGACGTGCCGGAGGTCGACGTTCGGGTCGCAAGCGACACCGACTCGAGTACCGACCAAGTCGACGTCATCTCCAGAGAGGAGTACGAAGACAACATCGAAGCGTCGGTCACGGGCACCAACATCGACGAACTCGGCTCCAGTGGCACGCTCGAGGTCGACGGCTCCTTCGGGTACGATGGCGACCTTCCCGCTGGAAAGACGACGTTCCCCGCAAACTTCACTATCGATGGAACGCTCGAAGACTACCGCTACATCACGCTCGAAGACGGTGCAGACGTCGCAGAGACGTTCACTTACGATCGGGACGCCAACGAGCCGCCGATAACCGACGTCGCAATCGAGACGCCAGGTGAAGACGCGACAGTCACGTTCGACCGGGACACAGACGTCGCGTTCGCGAACGTCACCGATCCCGCAGCCCGTCACGAACCGCTAGACGCTACTGCTATCGTGACGGAGAACGGCGAAACGCCCGGACAGGACACGCTCACGTTCGAGATCGAGAACTCCTTCGCCGTCGAATCGAACGGGACCACGATGCGATCGATCCAGCTCGAACCCGGCGAATCGATCGACGAAGCCGTCACGTTCGACCTGACCAGTAACGCACCGCCGGAACTCGAGTTGCGCGCGTCCGTGGGCGACGCGACGGCTACGACGACTGTCGAAGTCCGGGACAACGTGGCTCAGTTCGAAATCGACGAGACGTCACTCGTCGGGATCGAAGACCCCGAATCCGGCATGGAGATAGCGACCACAGTTCGCAACGCCGGTGGCGTCACGGACACGCAGACGGTCTCGCTCGAGTTCGACGGCGAGACGGTTCACTCCGAAGAGATGACCCTCGAACCGGACGAAGAAGCGACCGTCTCTTCGGACGTGCCGGCTGCGGAGGAAGACGGAGTGACCCATTCGTACGGTGCCTCGACCGAAGACGACTCGACCGCCGCGACCGCGACGACGGGGGAGACGCCGGACGGCGAAACGTCGGACCCGATAACGCTTCCGAGCATGCCAGGCAGTGCGAACGCACTCTTGCTCTTCGCGTCGTTACTCGGCCTGGCTCTCGTCGGCGCAGGCGTGGTCAAGTACCGGAACGATCCGGCGGCCGTCCGCGCTCGCGTCCGTCAGTTACAAAACGCCGCCATGGACGCAATTCCCGGCATCGGGTCGGGCGCCATCATCGTCCAGAACGATCTGCCACGCGAGACGCTCGTTCGCATTCGCGTCAGTGCCGGCAACGACGTCGTGTTCCTCGAGGACTTCGAACTCGGCGAGAGCGAGCGTCGGACGTTCCACACGCTGCCGGATGCGGACCGGTTCGAGGTCGGTGCTGGCGTCGACGACATCACCTCACACGAAGAGACGTTCGGCGAAGAGACCGAGCAGGTCGGTGTGGTTCTCCGGCCCGAAGGGATCACGATCCGAGAAGTGTAGCGGTCGTCGTTGGGACGGCCGCCACAGGTCGAGCCGAAACCGTCCGAAAGAACACGGCGTTCTCGAGGCGACCACGACACCGCGAGGGGTTCTCGGTTATCGACGTTCCGTGTGTCGATTCGCTAGTGAGTGATCAAAAGGAGCTTTTCGTCGGTACGCGCGAGACAGAAGGGGCGATCAGGGGGTGTCTCGAACGATGTCGTAGACTGTTCAGTGACGAACAGTCGATCGAACGTCTCGCCACACGCTGGACAGCTGATCCCTCCGCGGTGCTCGAGGATGCGCGTGTCACCGCTGTCTTTCAGCAGTTTGAGTTTCCGTCGATGGTCGTGAATACTGAATCCGTCTGTGACATCGATACGTTCCATACGGACCGTCTTCCCGTCTCGAAAAATAACTGCAACGGCCCGCCTGCTCCCCCACATACCAACCGAACGAACAGTGTTCATCTGGATACTGTGTAGATGAGTGGCCAAAACAGTATTACCGGCCCTAGTTTCTGCGCTGGATGTAGACGCTCGAGATGTTCTCGAGAGATTATCTACTGTTTTGTGGATTTTCTGATGCTGGAATGAGAATCCTCCGGCGAGACTGCTACCTGACGATTATTATATTCATCACCACGAGTTAAAATATCGTAATCTGGTTCGTTCGGTTCCCTGTCGTTTAATACGTGTCCCAGTGATTGAATAGTCGTGTGTGGTACCGTGCTTCGGTGGATCGTCGGACCGGTGTGGCCGACGGCGAACGAGCAGCGGCAGTCACGGGACCCAAACCGGTGATCGTCAATGCGTAAGGACACAACCAGTACTGAGTCCGTCTTCGCCGAGTTGGCCCGGATAGCAGCGACGGCCGAGCAGTCAGCGACGAGAGAGATCGGCCGAGAGACGGAAGCGGATGATGGTATCGAACGCGAACTCGACGAGATGATGACATACGTCGACAGTGCGCTCCCGATCGAGGAGATCACGTTCGACGAGGACCTCGTCAAGGAAAACCTCGACGAGGTGCTCCTGTTGCTCATCGCTCTCCACGAGGAAACTCACGGCAAGGAACTGCTCTCGGATCTGTCGTACCTCTTCGATGCGACGGTCAGCCCGGGCACCGTCTACCCCCGACTGCACGAACTCGACGAGAAAGACGTCCTGTCGATGCAAGCGAAAGTCCAGACGAAAGAATACTCGATCGACGACGAGGCCTACGTCCAGCAGACCGTCGAACAGACGATGATCCAACATCTCTCGTTTGGACTGTTGCTCTATGCGTTTCTCTCCCGGCTGTAGCCGACGGGTTCGCCCTGCGTGACCGTCGACCCGACTTCGGGTTCTCGACGCAGGTACAACAGCCGACCTACGTCCCGTCCTCGAGATTCTCCGCGATGTCGCTGAGACTCTCTTCTGGCGGCTCGTAGGCGTCGTAGTAAGCCATATCACCGGGCTCGCGGAGCCCGTAGAGAAAGTCGGGCTCGACGACGTCGACGAGTACGGACCCACCCGTCACGATGCCGTGGTCGTCGACCCACTCGGCGAGTCGATCGACGCCGCCGGAAGGGTCGCGGGCCAGGTCCGGCGTCTCGTAGACGGCCGGAATCGACAGTTCGTCGCCGGTCAACGCCCGCTTCACTCGAGCGAATCGTTCGTCGCCGTCGAGGACGATCCGGACGACTTCGTCGGTCGGGAACGCACCGCGATCGTCTGCGGGGATCGATAGCTCGACGCCAGTTGCCGTTTCGGTACACGTCGTGCGGACCGTCCGAACCGATGGATGGTCACTCGAGACTCTCTCTGCCATGTGCGTTCTCGAGAAATCGTCCAGCGGGTTACTCGTCGTCTTCGCCGAGCAGTTCGTCGACGTCGGTGCTTCCGCGGTCGACGATCGAGGCGTTGACCTGTGCGACTGCGTCGGAGATTTCGCGGCCACGAACCGTGATGCGGCGGCGTTCGCCGTCACGGTCCGGATGATAGCCCGTCTGGCGCTCGTTCATGAGCACTTCGTTCGGGTTTGCTCCGGGGACGCTTTCGCTGAGCGGACGGCCGGCTTCGTCGGAGCCACCGGTGATCTCGAGAGTGTAGCCGTCGAGTCCGACGGCGTTGCCCTCGACTTCTTCACCGAGCGACTTCCCGATAAACCGGTTTGCGTCCTGTTCTTCGGCCTCGAGCTGGTAGGTCATCCCGGAGTCGGGATCACCGACGACGACAGTGAAACTTGCCATGCTCGACGGAAGACGGTCGTCGCTCAAAAGAACATCGTTTCACACCGACCTTTTGCTCTCCGGTCTGTCGCGCTGTGTGGCAGCTACGCTGTGTGGCAGCTATGCTGCCGTCAGCGCGACGTCCCTCGGTAAAAGGTCGATCAAAAGCCTCCTCCCTCCGTTCCGGCCCGCGGCGGGCCGTCACATCGGTCGTCGGCCCGCTCGCTCCTTGCGGTCGCTCGCGGTCAGTATCGGGTAGTAGCCTGCCCTTCCCCGTTGAGCGGAAGCTTGCTCTTCCGTTGGGTCGCCATCTCGCCGAATTCAGCGAGGTCGCTCCCGGCCGTTGGGACGATTCCATCGTTGGCCCGACTCGAACAGTCAAGTACGCTGCCGTCCTACGGGTAGCCGTGTTCATCGATCCCGATCGTCTCGAGACGCGCCTGCGCGAGGAGTTCGACGGCACGAGCGGGGAGCGACGTGTCGTCGTGCGCCAGGCCGTCGACCTCGCGGATTCCGGGCAGTACCGCGAGGACACCGGTGGACCGCTGACAAACGACGTCGTCGTCGCGGAACTTGCAGACGCACCCGACGGGACGCCCGCGGATCGGTGGAACTGGTGGATCGGCTCGCTCGAGATTGCCTTCGGGGACTACGGTACGTTCCGGATCGACCGGTATCGGGCGTAGTGGAGAGCGAAACGCATTTTATGATCGGCTGACCAACTAGTCAGCTAGTGACCGATCCGGACGTCCGCGACGAGATCATGAGAGCGACCTACGAGGCGCTGTGTGAGCACGGCTACACCGATTTAACGGCACAGGACATCGCCGATCGGACGAACAAGAGCAAGTCACTGCTGTTCTATCACTACGACTCGAAAGAAGATCTCGTCGCCGACTTCGTCGATTATCTCGTCGACTGGCTCGGCGAGCGAGTCGAGATGACAGAGGAGTTGCCACCGGTCGAGCGTCTGGCGACGTTCGTCGACTGGTTTCTCTATGGCTCGACTGACGACGACGACAAACGTCAGTCGTTCCACACGGCGATGCTCGAGATTCGGACTCAGGCACCCTATAACGCCCAGTACCGCGAACAGTTGCGACGGACCGACGATCGACTCCGGGAGATCGTCGAGGAAATCCTCCGGGACGGTGTCGAGGCCGGCGAGTTCGTCGACCACGACGCCGAAGAGACGGCGGCGCTGTTGATCGCCACGCTCGATGGCGCTCGAATTCGGCAGTTGACACTCGAGCACGACGTCTACCTCGAGCAGGTCCGGTCGGCGATCGTCGCACGGATTTTCGCAGATCTGCTCGCGGAAGACGTTTCGTTTCCGACCGAGTCGCTCCCTGCCGAGGAGTGGGAGCGTGCGTGGCCGTCGCTCGATAAACCCGGAGGTGGCGACGAGACGGCCGACGACGACCACGAGTGATCCCGACGATGACAGAATACACGTTCGTTTCCGACGCCGATTGCTACGACACGGCCCTTACAGGGCTGGAACCGCCCGCTCGACGGGTCGCCTCGGAGGCGCTCCCGCCGCGTTCCCGGTCCGTTCCGGCAGCACTCTGTACCGCCGCGGGAGCAGTCGCAGCCGAGGCCAATCGAGTGACAGACGAATCGACGGACGACATCGTAGCGTCCGTCGTGCGTGTCGTCGTCCCTCTCGAGGGATACGTCGACATCAGACGCGAGTTGGTGAACACGGAACGGTACGACGCGACAGCAGAAAAACGAGACGCAGCCCTGCTAGCGGGCGACTACCTCCACGCTGCGGCGTACGCTGCAGTTGACGAGGCACCGATCCCGGATCGGCGAGCGCTCGAACTGTACCGAATTCTGACGACGGGGTCGACGACGCTGTCTCACGACTTCTGTGAGGATGCAGAAAGCGACGATCGGAGTGCCGATTCGGCGGCGACGCTCGCCGGCATCGCCGCCAAACTGGGGGCGACGGCACTCGGTGCGACGACCGACACGCGAGCGGCGATGGAAACCTACGGTCGCTCGCTCGGTGGTGCACTCTCTGCTCGATCACCGAGTTCGTCGCGGCGACCGATCGACGACGCGTGTGAACTGACGGTACAGATCCTCAGCGGCGACGATCAGCCGTCCGACAGACGCGGTCGCACTGCTTACAAGCTGGGAGACGGGACGAGCGCTTCCAGTTCGGCCGCGATCGTCTCGGAGTCAGTCGAGCAACATCTCGAGCGCGCCCGAAACGCACTCGAACGCCTCGAGGCCGTCACGAATCCCGAGCTTACTCCCGCAGGTGAGCGGTCTCGGCCGTCGCTGGAGCGACTCGAGCGAGCGACGCGGGTCCCGTTTACAGAGCGATGATTTCGTTTACGCGACCGGTCTGGCCTGCGTATCTGCTGTCGGTGTTCGTCGCCGGGCTCGGACACTGCTATCTGGGCCACTGGAAACGCGGCGTGATCTGGTTTCTCTTGTACGTGCTCGCGCTCGCGTTCTTGAGTGCTCGGACGGTGTCGGACGCGCTCGAACTGGGCGACCCGTTCGTCGTCACTGCGATACAGTTCGAGCAAGTGGCCTTCGCCGACGTCGCGCTTCCGCTTGCCGTCCTGATCGTCTGTCTACTCGATGTCTATCTCATCGGACTGGCCCAGCAAACGGAGTCTTCACCGGTGGCAGAGCCGCGTTCGGACGGTTCCTGATCCCAGCGGTCCAGTCGGCGGGTCCGTATGAACCGTCCCGGCGCGGCTCCGCTCGTGGCGCCCTGTAAGAGACAAAATTCTTACCTATCGGGTGATTTTTATAGTCATTATTCGAAGATCAAGTATGGGCCGACTCAGCACGTTCATACTCGTGGGAATCGGCGTCCTCGTCTTCGGCCTCGTGATCCTCAGCGTGATCGCGACGCTCGCCGGGATCGCGTACCCGATGGTCGTGACTGTGTTTTCGGTCGCGATCTCACTCGCGGTCCTGGCGCTGTTCGTGCTAGCACTGCTTAGCTTGCTAGCGCTGCTCAGCAATGGAGGGGCGTAAACCGCCTCGGGATCACGAACGTCGTCGCTTTTCGTACGATCCTGGGGCACTCGGCCTGCTTTTTCGTAGACCACCCGATCGTCCCGAGCATCGGTTCGGCCAGTGCAGACGCTGACAACTGGAGATCTCGCGAGACCGACGAGCACGACCTCGAGCGAGACGCCGAAGACCGCTCGACAAGACCGACGGACGCAAACCCCTCGAGTCACAACCGGGGACCATGGACGTCGAGTTTCTCGGCGGTGCACGCGAGATCGGTCGGAGCGCGATTCTCGTCGACGACAGCCTGTTGCTCGACTTCGGGATGGACTCGGGGAACCCACCAACGTTCCCGATCGACGACGTCGATCCCGACGCTGTCGTCGTCAGCCACGGCCATCTCGACCACGTCGGCTCGGTCCCGTCTCTGCTCTCGGGCGATGCTCGCCCGTCGATCCACTGGACGCCGCCGACGGACGAACTCACGCGGGTGCTCGCCCGCGATACGCTTCGCCTCCACGGCGGCACCTACGACTGCCCGTTCACCGAGACTGAGGTCGCCCGCCTCGCCCAGGTCTCTGAAACACACGACTACCGCGAACCGTTCGAGGCAGCGGGATACGAGATCACGTTCTTCGACGCGGGCCACGTTCCCGGCAGTGCACACGTTCTCGTCTCCGATGGGGGGACCAGAGTGCTCTACACTGGCGACTTCCATACCGAACAGCAGCGACTGCTCTCTGGAACGACCGCTCGGCCCGACGCCGACATCGTGATCTGTGAGAGTACCTACTCCGACGTCGACAGGCCACCACGCGAGGAGATCGAGTCCGAGTTCGTCGAGAGCGTCGAAGAAACGATCTGGGGCGGTGGCACGGTCGTCGTCCCAGCGTTCGCGATCGGACGCACCCAGGAGGTGCTCTGTCTCTGCGAGGAACACGACCTCGAGTGTTACGTCGACGGCATGGGCAAACGCGTCACCGAGATCTTCCTGCAGGCGGGCAACCGTGACTTTCTCCGCGATCCCGACTTGCTGCGGCGAGCGAAGGGCAACGCCCGGTTCGTCGGCGGCCGCGACGGCCAGCGCGAACGCATCGCCGAACAGAACACGGTGATCGTCACGACCAGTGGGATGCTCCATGGCGGCCCCGCGATGACCTACGTACCGGCGATCCGCTCCCACCCAGCAAACAAAATCGCCATGACGGGCTACCAGGTCGAAGGGACGCCGGGCCGCGAACTCCTCGAGACCGGCAGCGCGGTCATCGACGGCCGATCGATGCGAGTAAGCGCCCAGGTCGAACAGTACGACTTCTCTGCACACGCCGACCGGGAGGGAGTGCTCGAGTTTCTCGAGTCCTACGCCGACAGCGAGGTGCTCGTCAACCACGGCGACCGCTGCGAGGCGTTCGCCGAGGAACTGCGGGCCGAGGGGTTCGCGGCGACTGCGCCCGAACTCGGGGAGCGACTCGAGGTGTAGCGATCACCCCAGAAATCAAATAGGAAATGACTGTCTAGTGGTTGTTGGATCGGTGCGAGGTACCCGTCTGTTCCCGGTCGTCGGTGCCGTTGCAGCGGTGCTCGCGAGCGTTCGACGTCGATCGACCAACGTGCTCTTTGAACTCGGTTCGATAGCGTCGACCGGCGAGACGGCCACACAGATCACGGTCGCGGATCGATTCGTGACGTTCGTCGCCGTCTACGATCTGCTGGTCGGTTTCGCCTCTCTCGTTGCACTCGTTTGCACGCGAACGTCGACGACGTGAGACTCGCAGGGCTGACCGGTGGCGTCGTCGCCGTCGTCTCGGTCGTCAGCGTCGGTCTCCTCGACTGGTGGCTCGTTGCCGACGACACGGCTCCGATCCTCGTCCCGGCGGCGGAAATCGGGGCGGCCGTCGGCACGGGCGTCCAGTTCGCCGTCGTCGCCTTCGCCGGCATCGACCTGGCTCGCCGACGGACCCGACTCCTGTCGCTTCGATAGGGCTCGACCGCGAACGACTCGCCCGTCGTCCGAAGCGGCTTCCGCGAGAGGTGACGCCTGATACGGATTACTGTACCGATTTACCGGCGCAACCGCCGCCCTGGTCGCGGTTGTGGCGGAAATGACTTACAGTAAACCGTATGATACCACAGGCTCCCGTCGCCCACAGCGCGAGTGAAGGGCAGACAGAGACCGTCGCCGAACGGATCGGCGAGATACTCGAGTCGGACGGTCACGATGTGATCCACAGCGAATACGGGCCGAGAAAGCGGTTCGTGCTCCAGACGGACGCCTGCCACGGCCGATCTGCCGGCATCCTTTTCAGAACGGGAGAGATACTCCTGTCCAATGCGTTCGTTAGAGACGTCCCACGAGACGGGGCGATTCACGCTGACTGGTCGTGAAGGGAAAGTGATGGGCGGTGCAAGCGCCCTGATGGCGATCAACGTCCTGTTGATGTACGTCTTCCTGGCGACGCCGCTCGCCGGCGTCAACGACGTTCTGTTCGGGGCTGCCCCGATCCTCGGCGTGCTCGTCTACGGTGTTGCACTCTACGTCGGCCAGCGGATCGCCGAACGTGGCGTCAAAAGCGGCGACGTCGGGACCGCGTTCGGCGGGATGGTAGTCTTGCAACTGGCCTTCGGAATTTTCGGTGCGGGCGTCCTCCGGTTTGCACCGCCCGAGTCACAGCTCGCGATTCTCGGGCTCACGGCGATCGTCACGGCGCTCATGACTGCCGTCGTCACCGGGTACGTCTACGCTCGCTCGGCGACGTTCGAACACTGGGGAACGTTCTCGACGTTTGCGTTCATCGGCGGCGTCGTCGCCATCGCGATCGGCTCGTTCGTCGTGCAGATCCTTCTGTTGGTCGGCTTCGTCCTGCTCTTTCTCGGATTCGTGCTCCGGCTCGGCTACGAGATCTGGCAGGTCCGCGATCGCCGGAACGTCTCGACTGCACTTCAGACGATCGGCGTCTACATCGCCGTCGCCGGCGTCTTCGTCCACGTGCTCCAGCTCGTGCGACAGTACTTCCTCTCGCAAGCGGACTGATCCAGCCCCTCGGTTCGGTCCGAACCGCTGACCCCATCGAGATCGAGTATCGAACGCTCACCGCGACCCGAGTCTTGATACTAACCCCGCGAGAACCCATGTTCCGTGCACCCAAACACCGAGGCTACCCCGTACGGGGCGTGGCAATCCCCCATCTCAGCAGAGATGGTCGCGGAAGGGAGCATCGACTTCGGCCACCTGACCGTCGACGACGGAACCGTCTACTGGCGAGAGCAGCGTCCCGACGAGGACAGTCGCGGCATCGTCGTTCGTCACGACGGCGACGAACGCGAGGACGTAACGCCCGACGACGCGAACGTCCGGACGCTCGTCCACGAGTACGGTGGTGGCGACTTCACGGTGCAAGACGGCGTCGTCTTCTTCGCCGGCGACGACGACCAGCGCGTCTACCGGCAGCCGATCGACGACGAACCCGAACCGATCACCCCGGAACCCGAGACCGAGCGCGGCCTCCGGTACGCGGACTTCGAGGGCAGCGACAGGTACCTGTACTGTGTCCGGGAGAACCACGACGCGGCCAGCGAGACGGGTGACGACGACGAACCCGTGACGACGCTGGTTCGACTCCTCGCCGACGGGAGCGAGAAGCCACAGGTCGTGGCCTCGAGCCACGACTTCTACGCCGCGCCGAGACGCTCTCCCGACGGCGACCGACTCGCCTGGCTCACCTGGGACCACCCGGGACTGCCATGGGACGGGACCGAACTCCACGTCGCCGACATCGTCGCCGACGGCAAACTCGAGAACGAACGCGTCGTCATGGGCAGTCCCGACGAATCGGTGTTCCAACCCGAGTGGCGTGCCGACGGGACGCTCCACGCCGTCTCGGGCCGGACCGGCTGGTGGAACCTCTATCGCCGCGAGGACGGCGAGTGGCTCCCCTACCGAGAAGAGACCGCCGAGTACGGCGTCCCGCAGTGGTTGCTCGGCCTCTCGACGTACGGCTTCCTCACGGACGGTCGCGTCGCCGCGATCGTCACCCGCGAGGGCGAACGGTCGCTCGAACTCGTAGACGAGGACGGTGGCCGCGAGGCCGTCGCGTTCCCCTACGCCACGTCCGCGCCGCGACTCGAGACCGACGGTGAATCGATCGTCGTTCCTGCCAGCGGGCCGACGACACCGACCAGTATCGTGCGGTGGTCGCCGGGCGACGGAACGGGCCACGAGGTGCTGCGCCAGGGACCCGAGGCCGACGTCGACGACGCCTATCTCTCCCGACCCGAACACGTCACCTACGAGACCCGCGACGGTGCCGAGTCCCACGCGTTCGTCTACCCGCCGACGAATCCTGACGCCGAACCGCCAGCGGACGAAGCGCCACCGCTGCTCGTGACCGTCCACGGCGGTCCGACGAGTTCGACTCAACCGGCGTTCGACCTCGGCATCCAGTACGTCACCAGCCGCGGGTTCGCCGTCGCGGACGTCAACTACCGGGGGTCGACGGGCTACGGCCGAGCGTACCGCCAGGAACTGTATGGCAACTGGGGTCACGTCGACGTCACCGACTGCATCGACGCCGCCGACCACCTCGCCGACGAGCAACGGGTCGATCCGGACCGACTGGCGGTAAGTGGCGGGAGCGCCGGCGGGTTCGTGGTTCTCTCGGCGCTTGCGTTCCACGACGCCTTCACCGCCGGGACGAGCTACTACGGCGTGGCCGACCTCGAGCGACTCGCCGAACTCACCCACAAGTTCGAGTCGCAGTACCTCGACCAGCTGGTCGGTCCCTACCCCGAACTCGAAGAGACCTACCGCGAACGGTCAACTCGCCACCACGCCGACGAGGTCGACGCGCCCGTCCTATTGCTCCAGGGCGAGGACGACCCCGTCGTCCCGCTCTCGCAGGCCGAATCGATGGCCGACGCGCTCGAGGAGAACGACGTTCCCCACGACCTTGTCGTCTTCGAGGACGAACAGCACGGGTTCCGCAACGCAGGGTCGAGAAAGCGGGCGTCCGAACTCGAACTTGCGTTTTACGGCGAGGTGTTCGGGTTCGAGCCGGCGGACGAGCTTCCAGCAATCGAATTAGCTGGAGATCGCGAGTAAAGACTCTACGCTTCGGAATCGTCCGGGGATTCCGACTCGGTTTCGGCCTCGACTACGTCCCGGAACGCATCGAGGATGACCTGTTTGGCCACCGCACCGCGGGAGGTCCAGTGGGTAGCGTAGTCGAGCATGTCGTCGTAGATGTCGGGCTTGCAGCCTGCGGCTTTCGGGTGGCCGCCGCCGTTTACCTTCCCCGCGACCTCGTGGCAGCGGTCGAACTCGTCGGTGCCGCGGATGGAGGCCGAGCCGGCAGGCTTGACGATCACCGACGCGTCGGCACCCCGTTCGCGCATCGCCTCGGCGACCTCGTTTTGCGAACAGCGACCGTAGGTGACGCCGACCGTGTAGTCGCCGATCTCCCGGAACTCCGCCCGCATGGTCGCCTGCTCGATTAGCGCCTCCTTCTCGACGCGGCGCTCCTCGATGAACTCCTGGACCCAGTCAGGGAGGTCGACACCGTACTCGCGGACGACTTCGACGTACTCGGCAGGGTCGGTCCAGTAGGCATAATCCGCGAGGTCGTCGCTTCGTTGATCCTCGCGCAGCCAGAGGTCGTGGTCTCGAGTGACCGCGGCCAGTTCCTCGTACATCGGGGAAAAGTCGTACTCGAGCGACCGGGAGACGACATCGGCGCTACACTCCTCATCGGAGTCGCCGACGACGAGATCGACGCCGGCCGCTCGGACGGCCGCGGCAACATCGTCGTCCCACTGGTGGTGGTCGTACCACGCGATCGACTCCGCAGTCTCTGTAGCTGCCTCGAGTTCGTCCTCGACGTACTCGTATTTGTCCGGTGCGAGGTCACAGACGTAGAGGTCGATCCCCTCGGCAGCGTGGTCGGCGACGCGCTCGAGTGCGTCCTCGATGTCGTGTGGGCTCGCGGGGAGTAAGGCGACCTCGTGTGGCGTCGGCTCGATCTCCTCGAGCGACGGGTCTTCGTCTTCGTCTTCGTCGTCGGACTCCGGTTCCGGTACGTCACGGACATCGTCGTAGGCCTCCCGAAGCAGGGCGACGCAGGCGAGGCCGTCCGCGTCCGGGTCCGCGACGACGGCGACCTCTGCCCCCTCGAGTGCAGCCGCAGTCTGCTCGTCCTCGAGATCTGCCTCGAGGCTGTCGGGAAGGAAGAAGCCGGTTCCCGGCAGCACGGACTTGCGGGCGATCGGGAGATCACCGCTTTCGATGAGTTGGTCGTACATATCACCTGCTCGGGGGCGACGGGGGAAGTAAGCGCCGGTCCGGAGAGGCCGGAACAGACGGGTCCTGTGTGTCACTTGCGGTGCGACCGCGGTCCGAAGCGGTGACACCACACCAACACATCGGGACAGCAATCCGTCTCATACGGTTTACTGTAAGTCAGTTCCGGCACAACTGCGACCCGGGCGGCGGTTGCGCCGGTAAATCGGTACAGTAATCCGTCTCAGGCGCTTGCCTCCTCGTCGCCGTCTCCCCGTTCGATCTGTCGGACCGTGAGGACGGGCACGGGCGACGTGCGGACGACGCGTTCGGCGACGCTTCCCAACAGCAGTCGGTTCTCGCCGTGGCGACCACGAGTGCCGGTGGCGACGACATCGGCGTCGACCTCGCGGACGTACTCACCGATCTCGGCGGCAGGTCGGCCCTCACGGACGGCCGTCGTCACCGCCCTGTCGGTGCGGTCCTCGACGGTCGCGAGCGCGGCGTCTGCCGTCGTCTCGAGTGCCGTTCGGAGTTCGTCTTGGAGCTGTTCGGGAGAGGCATCGACCTCGCTGGCGTCGACGACCGACAGCGCGTGAACGTCGGCGTCGAACCGCGCGGCGAGATCGACCGCGACGTCGACGGCCCGCTTGACGCTCTCGGAGCCATCAGTGGCGACCACGACCGTATCGAACATAGACGTGGATTTACCCTCCGATGGCTTAAACGTCCCCGCTCGTCGGCGTCGATCGAACGTCGATGGGACTCGATCGGTTTCGATCAGACTCGGTGGGGGAGCTTTTTTGCGTCGTGGGGACACACTGGCGCGTATGGACGATATCGCGCAGTTTTCCGTCGACACAGTCCTGGCACCGGTCGACGGAAGTGACGAGTCCGCTACCGCCGTCGAGTACGCTGTCTCCATCGCAGATCGGCACGACGCAGACGTCCACGCCCTGTTCGTGCTCGGGCGCGGCGTCGTTCGTGGACTGGACGCAGGAACCGTCGACGAAGACGACGTCGCACAGAAAACGCAAGGATTTTTCGACGACGTGGGCAGCATTGCCGACGACCAAGGCGTGACACTTACGACCTCCGTCGACGACGGCTTCTCCCAGACCCGCAAAGCCCGCCATCCAGGCAACGTCGTCCTCAACACCGCCGACGAGGTCGACGCCGACTTCATCGTCCTTCCGAGAGAGCCCGTCACCGAACCCTCCGCGGAAGTCCTCGAGAAAGCAGCCGAATACGTCCTCTCTTATGCCAGCCAGCCAGTGCTTTCAGTGTAGCAGAATCGTCATCTCCTGCTCGAAACTCTCCGAACCGATCGCCTCGAACCCGACACGCTCGTAGAGTGCGATAGCCGAACTGTTCCAGCGCTCGACGGTGAGCCAGACGTGAGTGATGCCGACATCGCTGGCGTGGCCCAGCAGGGTCTCGAGCAGTGCCGTCCCGTTCCCGGCTCGCTGGAACTCCTGGAGGACGAAAATCGCCAGTTCCCACTCGACGTCGGCGTCGGTGACGGTGCCGTCCTCGACCGACGGCGGCTCTTCGGCGTCGGGGACGAGCATCGCGTGACCGACCACGTCCTCGCCATGGCGTGCAACGACGTTGATACTCTCGTCGGCGATCGTCTCGAGCCAGCCCCGGATGCGTTTCTCGCCGGTCGGCGGAATACCCTGGGCACGGTCGGTCGGATCGAACGCCTCGTACATGTCGACGACGTCGTCGATGACGTCGTCGAACGCGTCCGGCACCCGAATCTCGATCGAGCGCCCCTCCGTATCCTCGAAAGTCGTCGGTGGCGAGGGGAACGAGCCGACCGGTTCGTCCGGGTAGACGCGCGTTCCTGACATCGTTATCGCACCAGTTTGACCGTCGTCGGAGCGTTCAGCAGGACGAACTCGGTGATCGGGCCGAGCTGGATCTTCCCCATCGGACTCAGGGTGCCGCCACCGATTACGAGTTGGTCGAACTCTCCCTGTTCGGCGTAGTCGACCAGTGCGCTGCCGGGGTCACCCTCGAGCGTGACGATTTCGGCGTCGACATCGGATTCCGCGAGAACCGCCACGGTTCGGTCCCGCATCTCCTCCTGGGACCGCTTCGATTCCGGTTTCTCGAGAATTGCTATCGTGAGGTCGTCCCCGACCTCCTCCGTTCGACTGATCGTCCGTCGGAGCGTTTTGATCGATTGATCACTACCTCCGAGGCCCATCAGCACGTTCATACGAATGCGTGCGTGCCGACGGACGAAAACCGTTATGTTGAACGGGCGCTCGGCCGTGGGGAACTCGCCTACACGCGCTCTGGATGACGACGCTGTTAAGACCGTGTGGATGGTACGTCGAACGAATGAGTACTGGGGCGCTCGATGTCGTCGAGTTCCTGCTCACGACGAGCGTATATTCCGACGACCGGACGTTAGACGAGAACGACCTCCCACCGTCGTTTCGCCGGGTATTCTGGACCGGAGCCGGCGGTAACGCAAGCGACGAAGACGGGAGCGAAACGACCGACCGCCACGCCGGGATCAGCCGACCGCTCTCGGTGACGACCACCGCCGCCCGCGAGGCGACGGACATCGATCAACCCTGGAGCGCCGTCTCCGACCTGCTGTTTACCGAACGCGACGAGTTCTCTGGCACACTCTCGCTCACACAGCAGGACATGGCCGAAGAGTGGTTCTTCGAGCGAGTCGACGAAAAACGACTGCTCGAGAACCCGACGCTCGCGAAATACTTCGAGGAACACGACGAGTACGACGTCGACGTCGGCCACGAGGCGGCACGCGAGCGAAACCGACCGATCCAGGCCGACCGGGTCTGGATCGACGGCCTGTTAGAGGAGTACTTCGACGACGAGGAAGACGAGGAGATGCTCGACCTCGTCGATGTCCGGGCTCCCGAGGAAGTCGAGACGACGCTAGACGACCTCGTGTTGACCGACGATCAGGAGAACGAACTCGACAAGATCGCCAAGGCGATCGAACACCGGGACTACCTCTCCCAGATCGGACTGCGCGAGATCGGCAAGTTGCTGTTCGTCGGTCCTCCTGGGACAGGCAAGACCTCGACGGCACAGGCACTGGCCCAGGAGATGGATCTGCCGTTCGTCGAGGTCAAACTCTCGATGATCACGAGCCAGTATCTGGGCGAAACGGCCAAAAACGTCGACAAGACGTTCGAAGTCGCAAAACGGCTCTCGCCGTGTATCCTCTTCATCGACGAGTTCGACTTCGTCGCCAAAACGCGACGCAGCGACGAACACGCCGCTCTCAAACGTGCCGTCAACACCTTACTGAAGAGCATCGACAACATCTCGCTCATCGAAGACGACGTCTTGCTCATCGGCGCGACAAACCACCCCGACCAGCTAGACGACGCTGCCTGGCGGCGCTTCGACGAGATCATCAACTTCCCGAAACCAGACGAAGGGATGCGGGCGGACATCCTCGGCGTCATCACCCGACAGATGGACATCGAGGAGTTCGACCCACAACTGATCGCCGAAGCGACGGCAGGACTAACCGGCAGCGACCTCCGAATGGTGCTTCGAGAGGCCGTCCTCGAGGCGCTGACAGAGGACCGGACGACGCTGACCCAGAACGACCTGCGGGAGGCTATCGAGGAGTTCGAAGAACGAGACAACCTGAAAAACATGGACATGATCGAAGGCGACCACGACGCGCTCGTCGCGGGCGGTGACATCGGAAAAGCAAGCGATGGGAGCGGCCACTCCCACGACCACGACCACACCCACGATCACGACCCCGATCACTGAGCGCTCGATCACGCCGAGCAGCGAGACACGCTCGCCACCCGAAATAGCGTGTGGTAGCCTGACACTGGGAGAGAGCGGCGGTTGGCGACAACCCTTATTGCAGTATAGTTGCTCTTTAGGATATGACGAACGCCGGACAGGGAGAACTTTCGAGGGCCCGCAGTCACGTCTCGCAGTTGCGAGACCACGTCGAGGAGACGGTAGAACTGACGACCGTCCAGAGCGAGGAGCTCTCCGACATCTATCGCGAAATCGAAGCCCTGAGCGCGTCCCTCGAAGAAGTCGCTGCAAGCTCCGAAGAAGTGTCGAACGCCGCTGAACGGGCCCGAGAAAGCGCAGAAACCGGACACCGGACGAGCGCGAACGTCTGGCAGACGATGGCCGAAGTCGTCGACTCCGCACGACGACTCGACGAAGCGACGGAGGAACTCGAGTCGAAGATGGAGGAAGTCGACGCAGTCATCGAGATAATCAGCGACGTCGCCGACGAAACGAACCTGCTTGCGCTGAACGCCTCGATCGAAGCCGCACGTACCGGGGACGGCGGCGACGGGTTCGCGGTCATCGCGAACGAAGTCAAATCACTCGCGACCGAGACCAGCGAACACGCCGACGACATCTCCGAGCAGCTCACGGAACTCCAGCAACAGACCAACACGACTCGCGAAGAGGTCGAACAGACCGACAGGTTGCTCCGCGAAACCAGCGACGAACTCGAGGACGTCATCGACCGGTTCGAGGGAATCACCGAAACCGTCGACGAAGCGGCGACCGGCATCGCCGAAGTCGCCGAAGTCAACGACGATCAGGCCCAGACCGTCGAGACGATCGCCGACAGCGTCGAACAAGTCGACGAGCGATCAGCGCAGATCAACGGCGAGATGGACGAGGCCGGCGCGCTGGTCGAGCAACAGGCCGAAATCGTCGATCACCTCACGTCGTACGTCGACGGACTGGCAGGGATGGCCTACCGCGTCGAGAACGAAGAAGGATGGCCCGTCGTCTTCGCCTCCGAGGGAACGAAACGACTCACCGGTTACGACAGCGACCAGTTGGTCTCGGGAACAGTAACACTCGGCGAAGACATCATCCACGACGAAGACGCCGACGCAGTCTGGGACGCCGTCCAGGAAGCACTCGCCGACCACCGCGCGTTCGACGTCGCGTACCGAATCGAAACCGCTCGTGGCGCGGCCGTCCCGGTCCGCGAACGAGGACGAGGCGTCTTCGACGAGACCGGAGCAGCAGTCGCCGTCGAGGGGTTCATCACTCGCCGCGACACCGACGACATGCGGTGTCTCTACTGATCAGAGCAACCCCTCTTCTTTCGCAAGCAACAGCGCCGTCAGCGTCGAGTCGTTGGCCGGCTGTTCGCGAGCACACTCGAGCGCCGACCCGACCGGCACCGTCGTCACCTCGAGAAACTCGTTGTTGTCGAGTTCTCGCTGGCCGAGTTCGAGTCCCGCCGCGTAGACGACACCACGGTCGTGCCGGAGCACGCCCGTCGCAACGGCATACTCCTGCAGCAAAGCCGTACTCGAAGGGCGAAAACCAGTCTCCTCCTCGAGTTCTCGCGTGGCAGCCTGCGTGTAGGACTCGCCGTCCTCGACGATACCGGCAGGGAGTTCCAGATGCGTCTCGCGAATCGGTGGTCGGTACTGTTCGACGAACAGGAGTCGATCCTCACTACCCATCTCGCTCTCGTCTGCGAGACGATCACCGTCGACGCGAGCGACCACGACGACCGCAGGCGGCAGCTCCGCCCAGTAGTAGCGTTTCTCCGTGCCGTCGGGCTGTTCGACCAAATCGTACCCCCCGTCGTACCACCCAGTCTTGTACTCGGTGGCCGACTCGCGGTGAGTCCACGCCTCGGAATCCGGTTCGGTCATCGAAGAACTCTGCGGACTCGACCGTCGAATAGATGGCGATGCCGTCTACAACTGCTCCCGGTAGAGCCGCCCGAACGCCTGCCGGCGAAGCGTCGCAACCGCAGCCGCCTCCTCGTCCTGGAACGTGGCCGCGACCGCCTCACCTTCGGGGCCGGCGTGCCAGACGACGTGATCGACGCGCTCGTGGCCGACCTTCGTGACCCCACCATCGTAAGCGTCACGCCACGACTCGTACTCCTCTCGAGTGCCGACCTGCACCTCGAGCAGACTCGCAAACAGGGCGTCCCGGGCAGTCTCGACGACCTCGCCCGTGACGCGATCGTCGTACTCATCGGGATCGAACTCCATGACCTTCGTGACTTCGCGAACGACAGTCTGAGCCGCGGGGCCGACCGACTCGAACTGCTCCCGTGCCTCCTCGACCGACGACGGCGCGAACGTACCGACTGTATGCATAATAGACCGTGCCAGCGGCAGAGAGTTACCAGTTACGCGTCACCGTCGTCTTGCATCTGCCGAGTCAGCTCGCGTGCCTCCTCGAGGACGCCCTCAGCCTCTGCCGTCAGCGAACCACGTCCAGGCTGGCGTCCCTGCCGGGCCAATCCACCCTCGAGCGAGTCGGGACGGCCACGAGCAGGAGTGTGAGCGTTGTCGGGTGCCGAAGCGAACTCCGGCGTCTCGACCTCGGGTGCGTCCTCAGCGACAATCTCGCCCAACTCCTCGGGCGTCCGCTCGCTCCAGTCGGGTGCGCGTTCCTCGAGCCACTCGAGGTGGTCTTCACGCCCCAGCGACGCAGTGATCGCGAGGTGGTTCGCGAGGTGTACCGCATCGGCCTGTTCGGCCGCACAGACGGGGCAGGCGTATCCCATACTCGAGAGTACGTCCCCATCGGTAAAACGCCCTCGCCGTCACTCGAGTTTGCGGATCATCACGATCGCGTCCTCACCATCGTAGTAGTCCGGAACGCGTCGCAGCGACTCGAACCCGAACTCGCGGTAAAGTCGCTTCGCCGGATCGTTGGACGCCCGAACCTCGAGTTTGACACTACTCGCGCCGTGTGCTGCGAGGACAGCCAGCGACCGAGAAAGCAATGCCGAACCGATTCCGCTCCCGCGCCGATCCGGATGGACGGCGACATCTTTGACGTGGCCAAACGGCCGACCGGCGTTCGAAACCAGGTCACTGACGACGTAGCCGACGACCGCGCCGTCGCTGATGGCGACCAGAAACCCCGCTTCCCCCAGAAACCGCTCGAACGCCTCGTGAGGCCAGGGCTGGGGAAACGACGCGTTCTCGATCCGGACGACCGCGAGCAAGTCTGCACGCTCTGCCGGCCGAATCGAGAGATCGCCGTTCCGATCCGCCGGGAACTGGACTGTCACGTCTGCAGATAGCGCACGAACCGTAAAAGAACTGTCCGCTGCCGACGAGTCCAACCAGCAACTCCTCTCGCCCACCCTCATCGTCCTCGAGACGGGTGGCGTGCTTTCGGCTCTCCTCGCGGTGTGTAGCAAACAGTGTCAATTTTTCTGGGCCGCGCCACGCAGCATGCAGCATGCGGGAGTCCGGGCGACTGACGAGACACCACACACATTCGATCGAGACAAATGCCACGGCGAACCGCGACACGTACCAGCGTCAACAAAAGCAAAGCAAGCGACGAACTGCCCTGTGGACTGTCTTCGACGAGATCACAGAGACAGCGACACACAACCAGCGAGTGAAACGACAGCGAGAATCGCCACAGTAGCGGCCTTTTTACTTCCAAAAACCATACCGTATTTCATGACCGACGAACGGCCTCGGAACTCTCCCAACGGCCGCGACGAGGCCCACAGAGAGAACCAGAATCAATCCAGATCCACCCCGACCGATCGCGAATCACCCGTCGGCGAACCAGTCATCCGTGGCGACGAATCAGTCACCGGCAGCCACGCCCACGAGGCCGTCCAGTTCGATCCAGCCGACCCCGACAGTCTCGAGGACGCCGCCGACACCGTCCGCAGATTCGCCACCGACAGCCACGGCAACGACCACCTCCTCGTGCTCCGTGGCGCTGCGGCCTGTGCCGCACTCGTCCGTGGCGAAGGGTCCTACAAAGCCGCCGCCGAACGCGCCGGCACCGACGTCACCGTCTCGTTCATCCGCAAGTGGGCTCGAGTCCACGACCTGCCTCGATCCATCCGCAAACAGGTCGCGAGCGGCGACATCGCTCCCACCGCCGCCAAACACATCGCCCGCGTCGGCGGCGAAGCCCGACTCCTCCTCGCCTGGGCCATCCTCGACAGCAACCTCACCGTCCGCGACGTTCGCCGCGCCGCAAGCGCCACGAACGACGGCACACCGATCGAACAAGCCCTCGCCGAACACGACGTCACCCTCGGCCAACTCGAACTCACACTCTCACCGCCCACCTACCGCGACCTCCGACGCCGCGCCGCTATCGACGACATCGACCCTAGCAAAATCGTCACCGAAGCACTCGAGAACCACCTCGAGTAAACGAGACAACACAACGAAGAGAGAACTCGCGCCGCCATCCTCGAGACGAAAGAAAACGTTTAACCAGCACTCACCAATAGGTGTAGTTGCAGGGCCGGTAGCTCAGTCTGGCAGAGCGTCTGGCTTTTAACCAGACGGTCGCGTGTTCAAATCGCGCCCGGCCCGCTTTCTCGTCGTGAACAACTTCGTGAGCAACAGATAGCGGAATCAGCGAGGAATCAGCGAGGAATCAGCGAGATTTCAATGCAGGAAAAGCGCAATCTCGCGAACGAACTGAGCGAGGAAGCGATCGACCGTGTGTCCAAATCACGCTCGGCTCGTATTTTTGTGACAGTAGTTTGAACCCGGTATCGAGTGACAAATTCGAAACGATACCGGCTGGATTAGGTCTTCTTCCGTCGACGCGAAGGTACCCACTCCTGCTATCGAGGTGAGAGAACAGAGAAGCCAAGAACTCGAGGGAAGACAGCTCTTTATTTCAGGAACCATACACAGCATCTCGAAATAGGAAGTCTTGCCAAGACGTAGTCGTCTCGGACTTTCGGGTAACGTATGAGAGCCAAGGGCCGGATTCTAGCCAAACCCTTACAATCCATACAGTCGTGTAGAGTGATATGACTGACAGCGACCCACGTGAGGAGGTCGACACACTTCGCCAACGCCTCCGATCGAACGGCGAAGACGCTCGATACGTCCAGTACGATACCGACCGCCGGCATCTGCTGAAGTTCAGCGACAACATCCGGCTCGTCCCCTCCGAGATCGGCGACCACCGCCACCTCAAACTGCTCCGACACTGCACGCGGATGGCCACCCTCGCCACACCGCCCTCCGTCGAAGACTTCGAAGACAACGACGAAGCCGACGACGCCGGCGTCGACGATCAGGACGACGTCGACGAGCTCCTCGAGGACCACGGCCTCCTCGGAGCGGCACTCGAGTACCGTGCTGTCGCCGAGACGATCGTCCGCTGGATCAACTCCGAGTACGACAACGAACACACCAACCAGGACTACCGGACGGCACTGCGCTCGTTCGGTCGGTACCGACAGAAGCGAGACGAGCCGCCCGAGACGCTCGCCTGGATCCCGACGGGAACCAGCAACGACTTCGATCCCGTCCCCTCGGAGCGAGATCTCCTCACGTGGAACGACCTCCAGGATCTGATCAACGCCGCCCGAAATCCGCGTGATGAGGCACTGCTCGCCGTCCAGTTCGAGGCGGGCCTCCGCGGTGGCGAGCTCTACGACCTCCAGGTCGGCGACGTCTTCGACAGCGATCACTCGGTCGGCATCCACGTCAACGGCAAGGAAGGCGAACGATCCGTCCACCTGATCTCCTCGGTTCCCTACCTCCAGCGCTGGCTCGACGAGCATCCCGCCAGCGATGACGACCAAGCGTGGCTCTGGAGTAAACTCTCCTCGAGCGACCGGCCCAGCTACCCCACGTTCCTGAACTATTTCAAGTACGCTGCGGAGCGCGTCGACATCTCGAAGGATGTCACGCCGACGGCCTTCCGGAAGGCGAACACTCGATGGCTCGTAACCCAGGGATTCTCCACCGCTCGAATCGAAGACCGGCAGGGTCGGAAGCGTGGATCCGACCACACCTCCCGGTACATGGCTCGCTTCGGCGAAGAGAGCAACGAGAACGCGTACGCGCGACTGCATGGAATCGAGGTCGAAAGCGAGGAGCCCGAACAGACGGGGCCGATCGAATGTCCGCGGTGCCACCGGGACACGCCCCGTGATAAGGACTTCTGCATGTGGTGTCACAACGCGCTCTCCTTCGAGGCGACCGAGAAGGTCGACGCGGTCGACGACGATGTCGCCGAGAGTATCGCCGAAAGCGCCCAAGACGAGGGCGTCGACGTCACACCCGAGGAGATGCTCGAGGCTCGGAAGGCGCTCGAGGAGAATCCCGAGCTCAAACAGTTGCTCCTGCCGGACTGAACTACACATCGCCATCACCTTCCTTGGACTCGGCGCGCTCGAGTGCCCGCTGGAAGTGCTCGGCTGCGGGGAGATTGGAGTCGGCGATTCGTTCGAATAGTTCACGATGGTCTTCGAGGGCTTCGATACCGTCGTCGGGTTCGAGATCGTCGTTGCTCTCGACGTAGTTGGCTTGGCTCATTGGTCGATCACCTGGTTTCGGATGTAGATGCGCTCGGACCACGGGCGGTCCATCAGCTCGATGCACGTCACGAGCCCGCCCTGACGGGCGAGCAGTACGGTGTCGGTTCGACGGTGGTAGCGGGCGACAGCGCCACGGTGGGCGCTGGGATAGTGGACGGGGCTAGCCTCAGTCCAAGCCTCCTCGACGTCGACGTCGTCCAGGAGCGCGCGATTGGGCCAGCGGTCCTCGACATGGCCGGAGATTTCGCCGATCGAGAGATCCGCAGCACGCCGGCGTTCGCGTTCGGCGACGTCGGCGTCGGGTAACCGGACGCTCACGCGTAGATCACCCCGTAGATGATCGTGAGCGTCACCCAGAGCGTAAGTGCGAGGATAACCCCAAGTGCGATCGTCTTCAACGGCGTCAGCTGGGCGCGGTCAGCAAGACGATTCGCGTAGTACCGATTCCGCGTCTGGGCCGACACGCGGCCGGAGCCGTCGCAGAATTCGCACTCGGTGGTTCCGTCGTGGAAGCACTGTCCCTTCCAGTGACAGATTTCCTCGTGACAGTCGATGAACTCGCCCTGTCCGCTGCAGCGGGGGCAGTAGACGCCCTCGGGCTGGGACTGCTGCTCGAGTCCGCGACCGTCGCAGGACATCAGGCACCCCCTCCGTTGCGGGCTGGTCGAATCGTCCCGTCGCCCTCGCGAACGAGATTCTCGCAGTTCGGGCAGCAGCGGGGAGCACCCTCCTTCTCGGGTTCGAACACCTTCGCGAACTGCTTGTCAACGTGCGACCCGCAGTTCTGACACTGCGTATCAGTGGTCCCCGTCGACGCGCTGTAGTCGGTGAACGCAACCGCGCCGCCGTCGTTCGCGACACGCTGTTCCGAACGATCAGCCATCGACGGGTCATCGATGTCGTCGCCGGCCGGATCACTCGCGGTCTCGGACACGGTCGCGACGCCGTCGAACTCGTAGTCGCCCAGATCGGAGAACTCGATCCCGTCAGGACCGACGACGTCACCGAGGCCGTAGATCCCCATCACCCGGAGCGTCCTCGTCGAGCTCCAGCCGGTCTCGTCGATGATATCCTGCAGGCTGTCGGCGTCTCTGACGATCGCTTCGAACTCGCCCGGCTCGAGGTTGTTGAACTGGGACTGCGGGACACCGTGGGCTTCAGTCCGATGAATCGCTAACTCGAGTGAGTCCTCGAGTGTCGCTCCGCAGTGACACTCGCGAGGGAACGTTTCAGCGTCATCGTCGTTTTGATCCTCGGCGCCGGCGTCCTGGTCCGGCGCGTCGGCCTCGGCGTCCTCCTCGAGGTCACCGGTACGTGCCTCTGCCTCTGACGTTGACTCCGGTTCGGTGGTGGTGTCCTCGGTGGAGGCGCCGGTTTCGTCGCTTTCGTCGGGTCCTTTGGTGCGGTTTGCTGCCGAGATGAACGCATCCTCGGTGTCTTCGTCCTCGTCTTCGTTCGCGACCGGTGGTTCAGGAACGTCGGCGTCTGTCGGTTGCCAGACAGCAGCGGCCGCGTTCTTCTCACGCTTCTCGACATCGCCGCGTTCGCGAAGTTTCCGAAGCCGGTGACCGACTTTCTGACCGGTCGATCCGAGCCGGTCGGCAAGATGGCCGGCCGCAACCCAGTCGTAGCCGTCGTCTTCGACCATCGCGAGCAGTTCCGCGTGGACGTGTTCTGGGGTCAGGTCGTCGGCTTCGTCCTGGTCGTCAGCGACCTCGGCCTCGCCACTTAGAGGATCATCGGGGGGTGAGGTGACGATCGAGACGCTTCCGTCGTGCTGCTGACCGTGGTGGCGTGCGACGCCAGCCTCGCTCGAGGGCCCGTACCCACAACGCTCACACCAGTACTCCTCGTCGCCGTCGTCGCCGGCGTCGACATCTTCGTCCTCTGGGTCTGGCTGGTCGTCATCCGCCCCTTCACCGACGTCCTCGACAGGGTCTTCGTCGAGACGATCGTCGAGGTTCTCGTCACCTGCCTCTTGGTCGCCGACGAAGACCTCGAGGTCGGTTCCCCGCGGGATCGCAACGGTCAGCTGGGCATGGATCTGGTCGTCGGTCGTCTCGACAACCTGGGCGCCGTCAATGTCGATTGCTGTGTCGTCCTGCAGAGCGTCGACGACGTCGGCGACCCGGCGGAGATCGGTTCCGCTAGTCACCGTCACCACCCCCGTGGTTGCAGTTTACGCGTTGGGCGAGCGTCGGTTCGTCCCGCGGATGCCGTTTTTCATCGTCCTGGCAGCATTTACATTCGCGGAGTCCCCATGATTCGGCGGTCTCGAGTGGCCAGTGTTGGACGTCCTCGTTGTCGTCGGGGAGGTAGCGACAGCCACGGTCGGTGTGGTAGACGCGTTTCTTCGCATGTTTCGGGACGAAAACCTCGAGGTCGGTGTCCGTCGACGGCTCGATCACACCGCCATCGGTTGCGACTCGCCGGTCGGTCGGTGCCGAGATCGGCGTGGGGTCGTCACCGAGTTCATCGGCGTCATGGGTCCGGAGATGGCTCGCGAACTGGCGGTAGTCCACTCCGTATTGTGCCCCGCATCCTGGGATCGGGCACCGAACAGTTCGGAGGCGTTCCTTCGTGTTCCCGACGTTGACAACGTATCGGTCGGTCACGCCTGCTCACCCCCCTCGTTTCCGGTCGAGTTCTCAGACTCTGCAGCTTCGAGTTCAACGCTGCACTCGAGACAGACCCGCATGTAGTCGGCGTTGAACATCGCCCGGAGCTTCTCCCACTTCGACGTCGCTTCGGGCTCAAGGTTGTCGAGCGGGAAGTCGAGCTTGTCGGCGAAGTACCGACCACAGTGCTCGCCGCACTCGTCGCAGTAGTTGTCGTGACGGCGCCGTCCGAGTCGCATCTGGGGTTCGCAGATCGCGACGGCGACCGCCCGTGCGAGATGAAAGCGGAGGCGGTAGAACATCACCGCTCACCTCCCGGGTAGTCGTTTTTCGTGTCGACGTAGCGGGAGTCTTCGATCCCGAAGTCGTATCGAATACCGGCTAGTGCGGTCCACATCCCGAGAGCGAAGTCACGGGATAGTAGGTCGCGTTCGCAGCTCAGGACCGCCGCTTCCTCGATTTCCCGCATAGTACGCACGAGTTCCGTAACGCGGACGCGGCCGTTTTCGGGGTGTTCCCGCCGCTGGTCCTCTATTCGCTCTGCTGCCAGATCGACGAGGGCGTCACGGTCGAACGCACGGAAGTCAACGCCGCCGTCGGTCGCCGTGTGTAGTGACTGGCGTTCGAGTTCTTCGATCCCGCCGAGCATCTTTTGCACTCCGGGACAGTTCCCCTCGCCGTTGAGGGGTTCTCCGCAAACCTCGCACCGTTCAGTACCGCCCACGCACTGACCGCCGTCGGTCGCGGCGCGTTTGACCTGGACGTCGTGGAACTGCTCGTGATCGTCGATGGCGTCTCCGACCTGCTCGAGGTCGCCGCGTTCGATCACGCCGCAGGCCTCGCATTCGGCAATGTAGCTCATCGGCGACCACCCTCCGGTTCGTGAACCTCACCGGGGCCCGTCCAGGAGCGTGATCCCGATCCACAGCCGTCGGCGATCGCGACCTGGCCGGGTTCTTCGTCGCAATCGTGCCGGACCAGGTCGGCGAGGGTGTCGAACGGTTCCTCGCAGATGTCACACCAGTGTGCGTCCCCGGAAAGGAACGCCTGACGTCCCTCAAGGCGACGGCCGCCGTCGGTGACGACGTCGAAGCCGGCTTCTTCGAGGACGTCCGAGGGACTGCGGCCGTACTTTGACGTCGTCGTGTCGGATCGGCCGAAGCACTCCGAACACGCGCGTTTGTCGAGTTGCCAGTCGGGCGTCGATTCGGTCTCCTGGACGCGCCACGAGACGCCGTCGCGGTTGTTGTACCGGCACCGGACTGCGAGGTCCTCGCGAGTGGCGTCCTCGGTCGGGAGATGGAGAGCGGCTTTCGCCCCGCGAGCGTTCGCTCGCCGAACGAAGAACGGAACCTCCTGGCGAACCTCGTCGTAGTCGATGTCGCGACCACCATCTGTCGCGAGCTCACGATCAGTATCCGCGTCAATGGAACGCCACGCGGTCGCGTCGATGGTCGTGTATCGACAGTCGGGACAACCGATCACGTCGTTCTCCACACCGAATTGTGTGCGCTCAACGGCCTGTAGAACCACGAACTCGCCGTATTTCTCGCACTTCGGGCACCAGTGTTTGTCGTCTGGCGCCGAGTCCTCGATCATCTCGTTCAGACCGTCGATTAGCTTCTCGCCGTCAGATCGTTCAGTATCGTCGGTGGTCTGTCCACCATCGGTCGCGACCGTGCGGCCAGTTTGCTCGCGAACGCGATCGTGGACGTCGTCGCGACGATGGTGGATGTCGTATTCGTCGACGACATAGTTGACCGCGACGTATCGGGAGTCGCCAGCCTCGACGAGTTGGACGGCCTCGCGAACAGCGCGGTCGACGAGCTCGGCTTCTCGCTCGCCGCCGTCCGTAGCGGTTCCGGTGTCTGGGTCCTGCCAGATCCCCGCCGACTTGAGCCGGTCCTCGAGGTCGCCTGCCGAGTCGGGACTGAACCCCTGGAGGCCGGCGATCTGCGTCTGTCGGTACCGGGCTGCGTAACAGATCGACTCGAGTGAGCCGAACTCCTCGAAGAGGCGGTCGGCAGTCTTGGGTCCGATCCCGTCGACGGCCTCGAGCGCGTGGCGCTCGCACCGGACCTTGACCCGGGGACTCCCGTAGGAGACGGTGTCCGTCGAGTCGCAGCTGCGTTTCCCGCATTCGGGTTCGCCGCCGTCGGCTCGAAGTTCTGAGGCGCGTTCGAAGCCAGCGCCGTCGGCCGCGACAGGCTTGTCGACATCGTGGGCGCGCTCGAGGACGGTCCGGTAACGCTCGCGACGCTCCGAAGGGATCCTCGAGTCGGCGGATGGCCGTCGGCACACTGACGCCGGGATGCTGTCGCGGTCGGTGAGTGTCCACTCGCCGGTCTTGTCGTCGTAGGTCGCTCGATAGCGCGATTCGTGGCCGAACTCGAGATCGCGAGTGACGCCCAAGACGGCTACCGACGCAGCGTCGGACGTACTCCCACGGCCGCGACGGATTGCAACCGTGTAGAACCGACGCTCGCCTTCGTCGGGATCGTCGTGGTTGGCGTCGGCGTACGCGCCTTCGTCAGCCCACTCGACGGACTCCCACTCGAGGCCGCTCGACCCGTCCAGTTCGACGGGCTCGGGGTACAGACTGTTGTAGGACGCCATGTTAGTCGTCACCTCCAGTGCCGTCGGTTTCTCCTCGCACAACCTCGAGGACTCGCTGGGTGTGATCGAACGCCGGGCCCTGCTCGACGACTTCGTCGTCGCTATCGAACTCGACAACACCCATCTCGGCCAGTTTCGGGAGGTGGACGTGAACCAGTGAGACGTAGACGTCGCGGACGTGGTCGTCCTGGTCGAGTTCGGCGGGTGGCGTCTCGAGTTCGGTCGTGGTGATCGTTTCCGCCAGTTCGTCAGCCGACAGCTGGCCGTCGGCTGCCGCCAGGACGTCAACGAGGACCCGCCGACGATCGTGCCGGAGGAACTCGCCGATGTCGACGATCGGGAGTTCGGCCACGTACTGCTGCTCGCGGAAGTATTGTCGGGCTGCTTCCAACATCACGCGTCACCTCCGTCGAGGATTTCGGCGTCGTCGCCGGCGATGATCACGTCGTCGTCATTCGAGTTGAGGAGTTCGACGCCGACGTCGTCGGGGTGGACAGCGGTATCGTTATCCGCGCCGCGGTCGGACTGTTCGACTGGACGGGTCGCCGGCCCTGTACAACCTCCCGTCCGTGCCGTCGCATGCTCGTGCGGCGGCGTTTTCTGTGCGCTACTGGTCTCAGGAGAGTTATCACGGCCGCTCGGACGGCCGGCTGTTCCGCGGTCTGTGGGGTAATATTCATTTACCCCGGAATGTTCGTTTTGCATGGCTTCGGAAACCCTCGCACGGGTTCGGAAGCCACGTCCGGCGTGCTGGAGACACGCCGGGCACTTTTAGCGCCCGAGAGGGACCTGGCTTCCACTTAATTAGTTCTTACTCGATCGACTTAACATTACCGCTGTTTAGGTGGCGCTGTTGCCGTGACAGTGGTTCTTTATGCTACCATACCGTTGGTAACATATATGACCATGACCAAACCCGAGCAAATGCGGCTCCAACTCCCGTCCGATAAGCTCGTCCTCGAGAAGTTGACCGAGGGTCGTAATTTGGCCGCGAATATCGCATCGGATGTTGACCGGAGCCGCAACTACATCAATCAGCGAATGGCCCAGCTCCACGACTACAGACTTGTCCGCAAAGTTGGACCGATCGAGGGCACTGGCCTCTATGAGATCACGCCAAAGGGAGTGGCCACCCTTCGCCTCATCGACGAATACGATGAGGGGCCCGAGTTTGAGAAACGCGTCGAGGAACGCGCTGAGCTTATCGACGTTCGCACCATCGAGATCATCGATGAGGGTAACGATCAGGCGTAGCATAATTTACCTCAGCTCCCCACTCACCAGGTCCAGCGCGTCGTTGATCCACTGCGGAAGCGGCCGTGTCGCTGGGTCGCGGTCGACACACTGTCCGTCTTCGAACTCGAGCGTCCACTCATCCTGGCCGTGTTCAATGGTGACTGTCCGTCGACTGCCCTCGCCGTAGGCGACCTCGAGGCTTGCTTCGGTCGGGATGTCTGGTGGGACCTCCTGGTCGAGATCGTCCCGCAGATCCACGTCGATCCGTCTGGTATCAGTCGACATGACAGTCACAGCTTCATGGGATAGACCCTTTAAATCGACTTGCAGTTCCGAATAATACGCAGAGAATACCACCAGATTACGGGAGGTCTACCTTCGGCTCGACGTCCGGATCCGCGACTTCGTACACCCGACTCCTGGTCGGCCCCTCGTACTCGACGAGGTCGTACTCCCGAAGTTTCGGGAACTTCTCACGGCGCGCTCGCCTCCCGATCGGCTGCGCGGCCGTCCCGTGATAGACGTCGGCGGCGACTTCCTCGTAGCGTTCGTGCAGCCGGTCACCGGAGATCGCGCCAGCCTCGTGAACGATCGCATACAACACCTGATGGTGGGTCGGTAGCGACTCGAGGTTCAACTCACGGATGCGCCGCCACGCGCGTTCCTCACCACGTTCGATGTCCTCGTCGTGAATACGGACGTGCCCGCGGTCGCGGGCCTCGACGGCCGCTCCCCACAGTCGCTGGATGCCGTTCCGGGCGACGCCGGCGACCTCGTCAGCGATATACTCGAGTTGCCCTCGTGTGATGACGTCCGGGTGATGGAAGCCCTGGCGGGCTCGTCGCTCAAGGATCTCGGTGAGTTCATCGACGCCGTAGCGGCCGAGCGAGATCGTGCCGCGATCGAACGGGTGGCCATCGTCGACGTCCAACCGCGAGAGCCACCGCCGTTTATCGTGCGTGATCGCAATCAGCTTCGCATCCAACTCGAGGAGCTCGCCGACGGCATCGGTCTCGGGGAGGTCGTCCCCTTCGTCCAGGACGATGACCGTCTCCCGCTCCTCGGTGGCCGCCTGGAGTTCGTCGCGAACAGTGTCGGTTGCCATCGTCTGCCGGACATCGTCGGGTCCGTAGGGGTGGTCCTCGAGAACGGCTCGAAGGACGGCCGCGGTAGTCTTCCCGAGACAGTTGACGTGCGCATGCGCAACCGGTTCGACCCGGCCGAGTTCGTCGATCACCTTCCGAGCAAAAAGCGTCTTCCCGACACCGCTCGGCCCGGAGATGAGGACGCCGTCGGTGGCCGCGATCCGCCGGAGGACCTCATCCATCTCGCCGCCGCGATGGAGGAGTTCCACGCCGTCGTACCCGTCGTCGAAGACCTGCGGATCAGCAATCATATTCTCATCGACGGTTACGTCGGGTAAAAAGACTACTTGCAGTTCCGAATAGTCAACAGAACAGGAACCTGAGAAGGGGTTACTCGAGGAAGCGTTCGCGCCAGTAATCCGTCTTGGCCCAGCGCTGCGAGCAGTCTTCGCGATGTGGAATCTCGTCGATGTTCATGTGCGACCTGCCGCACTCGAGGCACTCGATCTCGCCGGTCGGCTCGCCCTTCCGGAACCCGTCGACGTCGATTGACGTCTCGCTGCGAACGACTCGGTACTCCGTATCAGGAGCGAGCGCATCCCGTGACGGTCGTTCGCCCGGCATCACGCCAACTCCACGACCAGCTGCGATCCCTGCGGCTGGACGCTGGCGATCCCGCAGTCGTACTCGCCGAGCCGCGACAGCACGCCCGGTGGAACGCGGTCCATGCCAGCCACCAGGACAGCCTCGAGCGTGCGAGTGCCGTTCCGATCTTCGGTCACGCGAACGCTCTGGACGGTCGGATGCCGGCGGACGGCGGTCGCAGCCTCGGCGAGACGGCTCGTCGTGATACTCACCGCGACCACCTCGGGCTCACGTCGACGTGCTCACCGAGTTCACCGGCGACATCGTCCTGGTCGAACGAACGGGGGACTGGTCGCTCGCCGATCGCGAACGCGACACGCCGGATGTGCTTACAGAGTCGGTCTCTGTACTGGTGGTCGGCGCACTCGCACGCCCATGGCTGCGAGTTGACGAGGTACTCCCGGCCGCTCTCGGAAACGACCAAGTAGAGGTCAGGACAGCCGCGGACGCGGCCTTGGTCCTCGAGGACGGTCAGGTATTCGGTGAGCGCTCGCTCGTCGAGCTCGTCGACGTCGGCGTCGACGGTGTCCTGATCGGTGGTCGCGACCGCCATCACTCGAACACCTCGCCGACGCCGGCCCGGTCGACTGCAGCTTCGTGGTTCTGGAGCCACTCACGCGCCTCTTCTTTCGCGGCCTCGACGTCTTCCTCGTCCCAGACGTCGGTCCAGTTGTCGCCGTGCTCGAGGACGTCGGCCAGCGCTGCGGCGACCACTTCGTCGACGAGTTCGTCGACGTGCTCGGTGAGCGACTCGGCAGCGTCGAACGCCGACCCGCGAACAGGATCATCGAACCCCGGGTTTGCCCGCCGCCGTTCGGCCAGCACGTAGGCGTCTTCGACGATCTCGATCAGCTCGCGTAGGTCTCGGCCGTGCTGGTGCTGCATGTCGATCGATTCGTGAACGCGGTTACCGCAAAGCACGGACTCGAACTGATCGCTGCGCTCTCGAGCCAACTTCTTGACGCGTTTCTCGACGCGTCCCATCACGCCTCACCTCCCTCACCATCGTCGCGATCATGGATCTCCGTCTCGAGTTTCAGCCGGGACCGTGGGTAGGAGTACTTCGTCAACGGGTCGATCGCGACGTCGGTCCGCTGCGGGAACACGACCAGGACGACGTCGTCGTCCACGGGGTAGTCGGGGTTCGCATCCGCGACGGTGGTGCCCTCGCGGAATTCGTACTCGCCGGCGGTCTCGCTGGGGAGTCCGACGACGAGCATCGTCGCATCCGAGTCCTCGAGATCGGTGACGTGATCGCCGATGTGTAGCTGCGGGAACTCGTACTCCTGGCCGCCGTCCGTCGCGACGACCGACCGCGAACGCGGGTCGACCGTCGCCTTCGCGCGCTCTTGCTCGAGGGCGTCGGCCTGGATGTGGTCCTCTTCGCTTGGATCGTCGGCGAGGTCGCTCGCGGTGATGACCGTCATCGGCGGACCTCCATGCCGTCGAACTCCTCGAGCTGGTGAACGAGTCCGGCACCGTGGCCGCGGCGGGCGAGTTCGGAGCGGATCGCATCCCAGTCGTTGACACCGACGACGCCGACGAGTCGGCGGCCGATCTGCGTCGCACGACCGAGCGTCTCGCGGTACTCCGTGACTGGTTCGAAGACGAGTGTTCCGCCTGCGACTGTCTCGAGTTCGTAGTTCTGTGCTTCCACAACCGTCTTTTGCGTGGTAGTCGTAGTCGACATTGCCTTTCTCCGAAGGCACGGGGGTCGGTGCTGCAACACCGGCCTCAGATTTTCCGAAGCGCCCCGTGCTCAGTAGTTAGTGTATTTGCTAACACTATAAAGGTTAGCATTTTCGCTAACATTAGAGCATTCGATAACTATTAGGAGATACGCTAAGTAGTATGCGAGTAGAGGTGAGCAAATATTACAACCAGAACGACCGAAGGACGCCGCATGGCGAAGACCCGGGCGCTCCTTACGGAAACCGAACGTGACCAGATCGCTGGTGAGCACGGCGACGACCGCCGATATCAAGCGACGTCACGTGTCCGAAGGCGGATTGAGGAAGAGCTGACTGAAGACATCGACGTCCTCGAAGAACACCATCCCGATCTCCTCGAGGAACTCCGCGACGTCGTCTGCGAGGAGCGTGATCCCGATGACTAACGAGCCACTCACCGACCTCGAAGTTCGCGAACAGTCCCTCGCGAAAGCTCGTGACGCACTGGCTGTACTGCAGCAGATCCCCGCTGCGGGGCTCGACGAAGCGAAGCACGAGACTGTCACCGAGATGGTCGACAACTGCCGGTCGCTCGAGCGGGCGCTCCAGAACGAAGTCGAACAGATGCAAGGAGATCCCGATGAGTAGCGCTAAGGCTATCGCTGGTTCCCAGATTCCGAGTGGGTACCAGAACTCAACTACACCGAGCAGAGTGGAGGTGACGAGTCTTTGAACCGGATACCCGACGAAGATCTCTTAGAAGCCATTCGTGAGCTGAACAAGAAAACGCGTAATACTCCACCAACAAAAGCTCAAATGGACGAGTGTGGGGAGTACTATAGCCGGTCATATAGACTGAGATTTGGTAGCTGGAATGAGGCTGTTTCTGCTGCCGGATTTGAGCCTCGAGACCCAATCGACTCAGACTTTTTAGATGAACCTGAATCTTGTCCACTCTGCGGGGAAACCGATACTGAATTGGATTTCCACCATTGGCGCTATGGCGATAATAAACAGGGCTGCTACCTTTGTCGAGATTGCCATGATGCGGTGCATGAAAATGGAGCACAACCGTCGGATAGCAACGACTGGTTGATCGAAGCAGTGGCAAATCTAGTCGAACTTCACTCAGAGTACCACGGTGACCTGGAAAAGAATGAGATTCTAAGCCGCTACAATGTGACGTCTGGCGAGCTTGTCGAGTATGGAATTCAGCAAATAAACGCAAGCGCTGATCAGGACGGTGGATTGTGATGACTGACGACCTTGAGGACCTCGTTGACGGTTCGTCGGACCCATCTGATCCGTCTCGGACGTCACGGACACCTCGGATGTCTCGGACGTCCGAGACGTCCGACCCGTCCGAACCAACGGCAGACGGGTCGTCGGCACCATCCGAACTGTCCGAGCCGTCTGACCCAGTCGACCCGTCCGAACCGTCCGGGCCGTCCGATCCGCGGCTCGCGACGCCGATCAAAGAGCACTGGAACGAGTATCCGACGTATCTCTATCCAGCGCTCGCCGAACGCGTCGACGACGTCTGGGCACGGCTACAGTACGAGTGCCGGATTCAGCAGGACTTCGAGCCCGAGCAGTACCGCCACTTCCAAGCAGTCGCCTGGGCAATCGCCGTCGAGCAACTCGAGGCGATGGGTGCCGCGGAGTTCGTTGAGCACTGCGAGCAGCTGGGCGTTCGCGACGTCGGTGACCAGGACGACTCCGACGACGGTGGTAGCCTCGAGGAAGAAGGCGGCATCATCGCGAACGACGTCGATGACGATCGTGGCGAGTTAGATCACGGCCTCGATCTCGAGACGGCGATCGAGGATGCACAGAACAGCTGACTCGAGGATAACAAGCCTTCTGCAGGAAATCGCGACATGCCTCGCTCAAGAAGGGTTGGACAATAATTTGTTGAGTTCTCGCCAGACTTATATCAGTTCGATTCGATTATTCGATCGGCTAAATGCAGGGATTCGGTGACGTTTCTGGCCATTTTCGGAGCCTTATCAACGGTCACTGTGACGTTGTTGTTGTCGCTGTTGTTTTTGGTGATATGATCCAGGCCGGACGGTGTTCTAAAAAGACTGTCCGGGATGTCCAGGACGTAGAAGAGGCAAAATGGTCAGACCTCACCAATACACAGAAACGCCGATTTATCGACTGTCTCGTTGAGAATGACGATACAGAATTTGGGTATGCCAAATTCACTCGCGAGCAACTTCAAACACTAACTGACCAGTATTTATTGTACCAAGACGTCAGTTTTCCACCGGATTGGGATCTGGCACTCACTGGATACGCGTATGGGGAACTGCTGTTTGAAAAAGGTGCACGTGATGAACGGCGAGTCACTTTCGAATTCGATCACGTTGCTTCACAATCGGACTCAGCAGATATCGCTTCTCACATCGAGGAGTTTGTTCCAAACACCAGCCCAAAGTACAAGAGCTCCCATAGCAGTCCGGGAATCCAGACTGCAGACTGTTTCGCTGGTGCGGTTGCAGAAGATCACAAAAAGGATACTGACTGGATTGATTCGATAGACTCCGACCGTATTATTTCTTGCACTGAAACATCGCTTATCCAACTCGAGAACAATCTTACCAGCCACGACCGGTGATGCCTCTCTGAGGAATTAGTGCCGGACCGTGATCGGCCTCCCACCCGCTGGCCTGCTAGATCGCCGGAACCTGAATCCGGAACCGAGGACCTAACAGACGAGGTGCTTTTAGCACCTCTGCGAGGTCATTGACCTCTCACGGCTTTATCGGTAGTTGTAGTTACTATGTACACGCTCATAAATATGATGGCCTGATTGAAAGTGGACCAGTCTGAAATATATAAAGTGCGGAATTGGTACAATTCATGCCCTCATGTAGGTGATATCACTTTGAATTGAAAGTCAATCTAATGAAGAATCCGCACCTTTTTATCCGGACCCGCGGCCAACGACGGCGATGCCTTCCGATCATGACAAACGCCGTGACGATCTCCTGGTCGCGCTCGCACTGACCGAGTTCTCGGTTCACTACGAGCAGATCGATCCCCGACTCGCTGAACGAGCTTGGCAGCTGGCCGCCGGTCGCCTCGTCGAGCACGACGTCGAGCCTCACGAAGTGCTGGCGGAACTCGAGATTGGGGAGACGGACAGCCAGTAGGTTTAGGTGTGAGTGGTATCCAGCTTCAACTGGCAGGAAACTGGAAGAAACGAAACCACATCTCGCCACTCCGCGAGAACCACCACCTGCCACGCCCCCGTTGACACTCACCCCCCAACGGGAAGCCCCTATCATGGCCGTCTTTCACCAGGCGGCCTTTCTGTGCATCCCTGATCCCTGCAAGGTCTTTCTCGAGTTCGGAGTTGGTGACTGATCGGTTGGTTGACGCTGACGTGTAAGCCAGTACGTTTAGACTGGTCTGGTGTATCGGCCAAATTGGCAGAGGGATTGGGGGACCGCAGATGTTCTCTCGTTGATCGCGAGAGACTCCCTCTGCCGCGCACCCGTTGTCGATCACCCAACGAACCCGACACCTGCCGCGGTCACCACGCGGCAACTTCCCACGGATTTTCGTTTTGCTCACCGACGCCGGCGACCGAAGTCGACATCAGACCACCCAGTCCCGGTGAGAGGGCTTTAATTCCGAACCTGACCCCCGTGTTCGGAGTTATGCCCGGATCTCGGATCATAGACAACCTTCACGAACTTTTATATTATCGGTCGTGATACTCGAAGAACATGATTGGAATGATGGAGTCAGCAATTGTACTATGGTTTCTCGTAGGAGTGACTATTGGTCTTGGGCTACTGTTTATCGGGCCAATTATTGAATTAGTAGGGGCGATATGATGACCGTACGTATTGCTATACCCATCGTTTTGGCTATTGTGTTTACAGGACGCTCTTGGGTAGAGGATTGTTGGTCAGTTTTCTGCCGTAGCTAGAAGTCGTAGCGGGCAAGGGTGGCGCGTTCGCGCCACCCGACAAACGATGATTCCAATCAAGACGTTCGTCTCGGAGCGTCGTGCCGCGAACCTGCTGGCACAGGTTCGCTGGCGTAACGGTGTCTATTGCCCGCGCTGCCGTGCCGAATCCGTGATTCGGTACGGCAGCTATCGAGTGTTCCAGCGGTATCTCTGTAAGAATTGCGACCGCACATTCAATGATCAGACTGGTACCGTCTTCGAACATTCGAAAGTCGCACTCAGAAAATGGTTCTTCGCCGTCTACGCCTATATCCGATTCAACACGAGTCTCAGGCAGCTAGACGTTGAGATTGATGTCTCGTACAAAACGATCTACCGGCGCGTCCAGCGCTTTCTCCGAGCACTGGACGCGCCTCGCCCCCAACTCGAAGGACCGGTCGAAATCGACGAACTCTACGTGAAAGCTGGCCTCAAGGGCCGCGAGCGCGACCGTCCGTCGCGCTCGCGTGGCCTATCCACACGTGGGAGAGGATCCTACGACCAGGACAAGCCACCCGTGTTTCTTCTGGCTGATCGCGGCTCTGGCGACCGTTACGTGCTGCCAGCGAAAGCCGCCGATGAATCGACGATTCGACTCCTCCTTGCTGACCGCAAAAAGGAGTCGCTCACTGTCTATACTGATGGCTTTCGAGCATACGACCCACTGGATGAGGACGACGAATTCGACCGCGAATACGTCGTCCACGGCGACGGTGAGTACGTCGATGGAGACGTTCACGTCAACACCTGCGAGAGCCACGGATCGCTGGCGCGATCCTGGCTCTCGCCCCATCGCGGCGTCTCCAAGGACAAGCTCACGCCGTATCTCAGAGCGTTCCAACTCCGTCGTCGTGTCTATCGAAAACCGGGGAAAGAAGCACTGAAAGCCATCCTCGAAACTGCGCTATGACTCACCAACAATCTACGTCACAAGAGCGTTACAGGATTCATGGCAGGGTTCATGGCCTATTACGATCCACTTCTCGACACGCTCGGCAATAGTACTCTCCCAATCACAGGGCTGTAGTAGCTATAATTCAAGTACGATGCCGCGGCCAACGCCGGCGATGTCTCGAACCGACGATCTCCTGATCGCACTGACACTGACCGAGTTCTCCGTCCACTACGAGAATACCGACCCAGCACTCGCCGAACGCGCGTAGCACCTCGCCGCCGATCGCCTCCTCGAGCACGACGTCAAGCGCCAAGAGGTCGCGTCGTCGCTCAAATTAGGGGCAAATAGCCAGTAGATTTAGGATGCGCGATTAATGTAGAACCCAACAGTTCAAGAAAATATGATGATTGCTATAAGCATCTCACAGGTTATCAGGGATACAATTCTCGCACTTGAGGTACTGACTCCAATTCTCGGTGGGATAGGAACAATGGTGCTTGCTGTTTTATATTATTTCCAATGGGGTGCGCAAGACCAGCAGACCGAGATTATGAAACAGCAGAAGAAGATGCTCAGCCAGGGCTATGACCCTGAAGCCAATGATGCTGAAATTAGAGTCAACGGTGATGAAGTCATAGTTTCGGTGACGAACGAGGGTGCTGGCTTAATGGTTGATTCACGGTTAGTGCTACATTCTCATTTTAATACTGGTGGGGATTTTGATAATGAAACAAGATACGAGACACCATTAAAACGAAAGGGTGATAAGACAGCATTAGAAGCAATACTCCAGCCAGGAGATTGTGCAGAGTTCTTTATTGAGGAATTGAAGGTCCGACTGCCAAATAACGAAGGAGAGGTAACAATCAAAGAAGCGATTAGCTATGCTAATGAAAATGACATGAGTCTCTGGATAATTAAAATCATATTATATTATGAGAGTGTTGATGGGACACCTCATGAAGAGCCACTGAGGGTGATAGATACCCCCGAATCAGCTGAAGATTTCGTTTTGGAAGATGTATTGTAACTAATTCAATGGAAACTACTGTTAGATGGGTGGTCAGTCACTCGAGATAGGAAAGTGGGTCCCAAGAAGATTGCTTAGTCGTCCACTCCCAACTGATAGGATGGTCACCGTGTATTCAGGCTGGCTGTGGCAGAGCAGGTACAAGATTTTATATATGTGGTTGTGATATTGGCCGAGCATGATTGGACTAATAGAATCTGCGATGGTTCTCTATGCATTCTTAGCCGTTATGCTGGTGATTGTGTTAGTTATCTTTTCACCATTTCTCGAGATAGACCTCAAGTAGGAAGCCGCAGCCAACGCCGGCGATGTCTCGAAGCGACGATCGTCGCGATGATCTCCTGATCGCACTGACGCTGACCGAGTTCTCTGTCCACTACGAGGACGTCGATCCCGAACTCGCCGAGCGGGCGTGGCAGTTCGCCGCTGACCGACTCGTCGAGTACGCCTCGAGCCGGCGGATATCGTCGGTGAACTCGAGATCGGCGAGTGAAGTACTGTAAGACCGCACACAAGGTTTATAATTCGGACAATAATGGGTGTCTTTATGAGTGACAAGAAAGCTGAGAGGAAAGGATACCTCCTTGTGATCGCAGCGCTGATCGCGGTCGTGTCGGGGGTACCAGTAAGGGATGCACTCGCGACAGGTGGAGTAACAGCAATTGAGGGAGCAGCACCAGGAGCCGGGCAAGCGACCGGTACCGCCGCAGAATACATATTCGATGTAGAAATCGTTACTGCAGCCGTTGAACTTGCCCCACATGTAGTGCATCTGCCTATGGCGAATGATCTGATCGGGTTTGTTCTGGTCGCTCTCTTTACAGCTGTCGTCGTCTTCTCTCTGGTCGAAATATGGCAAGGTAGGCAGACCACAGCATAGCGATGCCTCTACTCGCTCATCAACAGTAGTTCTCAGAAGGACAGAAAGCGAAAAGAGAGAGGAGAGTGTTAAACGCGGTCGTTGGCAGAATCCAGCCGACTCTCGAACCCACCAAAGACCTCTGACGAGCTCCGCCTCGTGCCGAACGTCACTCGGTCTCGGTCGGACTCAATGGACATATCGTAGGGAAGCAAGTACTCCGCGGGAACGTCGACGTCGAGGTCCTCAAGTTCGACGGCCTCGACGAGCGACCTGATCTCCCCCGAGGGGAAGTCCGCGCTCACCTCGTACCGCGGCGTCGAGAGCTCTCGAACGAGGTACATCGCGGCCTGCTCGCATGCGCGCTCGGTCGACAGATCCGAGATCGTCTCCGTCAACCGCGTCCGGCGATCGCCATCGTAGTCCTCGTGCTCGAACTCACCGCTGACCTTGTAGTCGTACTCGAGATGGAGTTCTTCACCGTCGTCGATCGCGCCGGACTCGGTCATCCGAATCCGACCGTTGCCGTTCTCCATCTCGTAGTCCAGCCCCCGCGAGTACTCTTCGCCATCGCTGTCCTCGACGGTTTCCGTGCCGGGGATGATGTTCTCCGCACGAAGATCAACCCACGATCCGGGATCGGCCTCGACACGCTGCCGGGTCGACGTCCGACCACCGCGAACCCTGGCCATCAGGATCGGCGCCGACTCCTTCGACACAGAGGGATCCATCGCGCCAGTGGCTGGAGTCTCGGCTTTGCGGTCACCGGGCCACGTCCACTCGAGCGTCAGCTCACCATCCGCATTGACGCCGACCTCCCAGACCGCGTCGGAGACGTCGGCGAGTTCGTCCAGGACGTCACCGAGGTCGCCTTCGAGGATCCGGTTCAGGACGAGCGGCCGATCGTCGAAGTCCGCACGAATGTCGATCGACTCGAGCGATTGCGGCTCATACCCGAAACGGGGGGTTGCACCCTGGGGCTCGAGGTCGCGATCGGCACCGAGCCCGAAACGCGCCTTGATGTGAGGCCCGGACTCGTAGAACTCTCCCTCGAGCGACGTCGCGTCCTCGGCTTCGATCCACGAGCCGCCGGCGTCGGCGGACAGTGCGAGCTCATCGACACCGCCGCCGTGACCGGTCTCGACATCGAGATAGCCAGCGATCGCCTCCCTGAATTGGGATAGGGTCTCCGTCTCGATCTCGAGCGGGTCGTCCGGATACAACGACGGTCCGGGAAGGTAGCCGCCGGGTTCGTGGAGTTCATCAGAGAAATCTATCGAACTGTGGAAGCGGTCGTCGTAGAACGCGACGACGTCGACGAACATCCCATCTCCCTCATCGGGAGAGTCGCTGTACTGGATCGTCATGGAATTGTCGGCGACGTCCCCGCTGCCCCACAGGTCCCAGCTTTCCCGCCGCCACGATGGGTCGTCTTGCGAGCCGATGTCCGCGTCCTGCCAAAACCATTCGCCGTTCCAGAGGAGATCGTACGTCGGGCCGTCGTCCGGATTCTCATACCCACCCCGGCGATACCGTAGGTTCAGATTCTCTTCCGGGACCTTGTAACCGAATTCGTGGCTGACAGAGAAGTTAATCTCTTGCGCCGCCCCTCCGGAGTACATGTCGCCGGTGATGTCCCCGTCGAGGTCGATGACGGCACACGTCTGGAGTGGCTTGACCGTGTTCCCGTCGACCTCGAGCGGGATCGTCTCCTCGTCGATCGGGAGCGCTTCGAGCAACTCCTCGAACGTCAGCTCGTCATCCGCGAACACAACGCCAACGTCCTCCTCGATACTGGCTTCTGGCACGTCGACGTTCGCCTCGAGGTCGGTGTCCTCGAGCAGAGTCTCGACGATCTCGGAAACTCGTTCGTCGACGACGTCACGCTCGACATCGTTCTCAAGAGCGGTACCGCCGACCGCGGTCAGCGAAACGTGGTCGTCCTCGAGGTCGGATTCCTCGACCTCCTCGACCGGGAGCCGATCACCGTCCTTCCAGACCCGGATGGGGATGCCTTCGTAGCTGTCCGCGTAGATCGCTGGATTGCGTTCGATGTCGATCGAGGCGGTGGGCTGATCGCGGATCTCCGCGCTGAACGTTGCGCCGTCCAGGACGTCGGGCGTGATCGTCACACCCTCGGGGTGCTCGAGTTCGACATACCAGCCCCCTCGCGGCACCGACCGGTCCTCGAGAGCGGTCTCCTCGGTCGTGACCGGATCAGTGGTCTCGCTATCGGCGTACTGCCACTGCGTCTGTGTCCGAACCTGGTACTGGTACTCGCGGTCCGGTGACACGCTTTCGTCGACGAACTCGTCGTCGTCATCTGCGACAGTGCCGGTCAGTCGGCCAGTATCGGCTGGATCGCCCTCGTAGTCGTAGTCCTCGCGTTGCCGATAGATTAGATGCGACCCACGGAACTCGTTCTCGATCGTCCAAGAGAGTTCGACCGACGTCTCATCGGTCTCTTCAACCGTGACGTAGTCGGACGGGACCAGCTTCGTTTTCTCCTCTACTTCGAGCCACTCACCGATCTTGTACTCGGTTTCGGTTCGGATCCGGACGGAGTACTGTTCGCCGCCGAGGATACCCTCGATCGTGTGTTCTGTGCCCTCGTCGTAACCAACGGTCGCCTCGTGTTCGTAATCGGGGTGGTCGCCGTCAGGATCGTCGTCGCGAAGCTCAAGCACGTACTCGCCGTTATTGAGGACGTCACCCCACTCGGCGCCGAGCGTCTCGGGCTCGGTCGCGTCAAGAGTCATCTCCTCGACGTCCGGCAAGTCGGTCGTAAACGTGACGTGTCCGTCAGTCATCGTCGGATCGCACCTCCGTATCCTCGGTATAAGTCTCTATCACGGCGCCGTACAGCTGTCCGTCGAGGAGCTCCGACGTCTCGAAAGTCGCCGTCTCTCCCTCGTCGACCGGGTCGCGGTCGACGTCCTCCTCGTACTCGCCGTCATCGTCCTCGCGGAGGAGGAGTCGGTACCCGGACGCGTTATTCGACGGGTCGACCGCCTCGACCGTCGCGACCCTCCCGTCGACGTCGACGACCTCGACGCCCTCGACCGCCGGGAGCGGCGTCAGTCCCTCCTCGGATCGCTCGTCCTCGCTCGCCCTGTACACGGCGACGATATCATACTTGTAGTGTTTTCCATCGAGGAGGCCGTTATCGACGTACTCATAGTCGGACGCGTCCTCGACCGAGTCGATTTCATCGCCGTTTCGATAGAGGCGGAGCTCCTCGTAATCCTGCGTCGGCTCGACCGACGTTATCGTTATCTGTCGGTCCGTGACGTCGATCGTGGTCTCGTCCGGAAGGTAACCGGTCGTCGCCATGATCGTATCCGACGATTCGTGACGCACGTCACCCTGAACCGCGAAAACCTGATACTCGTACTCCGTATCACCGTCGAGCCCAGTATCAGTATATGAGTTGTTCGAGCCGTCGACCGTCGCGATAAGCGATCCGTCGCGTTCGATATCAATTTCCTCGACGTCCTCGTCCTCCCACGCGATATCAACCTCCTCGTAACCCTCGAACGTCACCTCGAGGTCGGATACCGACGGATTGCCGATCGTGATATATACCGATCCGTCGCCGGAGTTCGCTCCCGTCGAGTGTGTGAAGTCGTCGAAGTACTCCTCTTTGATGTGTGACGACCCTCCGGCTCCGCCGGCACCGGCCGGGTCGTATTCGTCGATGTCCCGCGTGTCTTGATGACAGTACCCGCCGGCACCGCCGTAATACCCGCCGCCTCCGGCTCCGATACCACAATTCCGGTATGTATCGCCGTCACCGCCGTCTTGCCAACGCCCGTCCGAAGCTTCGGCGCTCGAAACGCCGGTATTGGGGACTTCTCCACCCGAGGATTGGTCGCCACCCTCGGGCTCGCCGAGCTCCTCTCGAGACTCGGCGTTTTCCCCTTCGGGATACCCGCCGGGAGCGCCGTCACTTAGAGCGTCTGAACTCCCCTCCTCGACGTGACAAGTACCGCCTCCTCCGCCGCCTGCGACAAGCAATCTATTCTCGTCCTCGTCGCGGTCATCGACGAAAACCTCGGACGCTCCGCCTCCTCCGCCGGAGTTAACGTATCCATCTGTCCCGTCGTGATAGTCTACATCCCCTTCCCAACCGGCTCCCCCATCGCCGTATTGAGGGTCATTGTTGCCCTCCTCTCCGACGAGAATGTCAATTTCGTCCGGGAGTTCCCCGATGGTCGTCGTACCCGTGATTACTCCGCCGCCTCCTCCGTCCGACGCGGCACCGAAATTTGAGAGGCGATGCTCGTACTCGGCGTCTTCACCCGCTCCGCCGCGGACCTCTATTTCGATCGTCTGCTCGTCATCGTACTCGGAAAGGTCGAGCGAATAGTACCCGGGCTCAGTATAGGAGAAATCCGACATTATCGACGCACCTCCTGTCGGTCGACGAGCGTCTTACTCGACTGCGGATCGACGATGCGCTCCGAGGCGATCGGCTCGAGCCACTCCTCCAGGCTGGTCGGGATCGGCCCACTCTCGCCGTCGGGGATCGTCACGAGCACGCTGTCGTGGCCGCCCGAAGCGATGACGTCGAGATAGTACGGGTCGCCGTCGACGTCGAACCGCAGCTGACCCCGTGCCCGGGGTGCTTCGATCGTCGCGACGTCGACGACGACGAGCTCGACGCTCGCTGGCTGGTCGTCCTCGAGGCCGACATCGCTCCACCCGTTGTCTGGGTCGTACTCGTCGGCCTGGATCGTTCCCGAGTATTGGTCGAGCACGAGCCGGAGCCGGCCGGTGTCGAGCGCGATCGGACCCGCGGGGTCGTGCGCCGGCAGCGAGACCCGCCGGCCCTCCGCTACTTCATCGGAGTCGTACAGGTCCCAGACGTAGACGTCACCGATCGAGTCGTCGCTGTAGGGGATGTCGGCCGTGAGGACTGGCTGGGTGGTGTCGAGGTCGGGGCCGTCTTTGGCGTCGTAGAGTTCGAGTTCGCCGCGGGCTGTTTCAACGGTCTCGAGTGGCGTCGCAGGATCGGTGGTCTTCGACTCCGGATCCAGCCACTCGGCCAGCCGCGCAGTCGCCGGCAGAGCGATCAGGGCCTCGAGGTCGTTCCCGTACTCGTGGTCGACGTCATCAGACGGTGCTGTCTCGATCGCTCGGCGGTGCGATCCACGGCGGCCGGCGAGGGCAAACGACGGGTCAAGAGTGACGATCCCCTGCTCGCCGGAGGTCCGCATATCGCGGGATATCGATGGACTCCAGTAGTATCCCTCGAGGCCAGCGTGCGGTGCATCGGCGATCGCGAGTGGCCCGATCTTGAGGGAGTTCAACAACTCTTCGAGTTCGAGAGAGGCTCGTGATGCCTCTTCACCGTTGAAGGTGACTTGTACTGGCCCCAGCGACGGGACGGTATCGGTCGTCGCCACAACGACAGACCCGCCACGGTCATAGTTCTGCTCGGATGTCGAGACGCCAGTACTGTTCGACAGCTGTCCGAGGTCGTTCTTCGCGTTAAAATCGAGATGTCCGATTTGCATCAGTTAGGCCCCCTCGAAAACGATGTCGTCGGCATACGTCTCGAACACGCGTTCGAACTCGCGCTCGTCGACTGAGACCATGACCGGGATCCGGAGTTCGTCGAACAACTCGCGCAGACGCCGCATCTCTTCGGTGAGCTTCTCTTCGACTTTCTCCTCCGGCTCGCTGTCGTCTCCATCAGCCATCACATCGTCCACTTGAGAGCCGACATCGACCTCGTCGAACCGTTCAGGGTCGATATCAGACTCGACATCGATATCCCGGTTCTCGAGTTCGTCGTAGACGTCTTTCAGCGCTTCCGCCTCTTCGCGCTCGCTCTGCAGTTCAGCCTCCGCGACGTCGGCCACGACCTCCGACTCGATCTCCGTTATATCGTCGGCCTCCTGGACGTCGGCCAGCTGGTCCTCTAAGTTCGCGAGTTCGTCACGAGCATCAGGCAGTTCGCTTCTGAGCGTGTCGAGTTCCTGCTGCGCCTCGTCGGAGATGATACCGCGCTCTTCGATCGTCTCGAGCTCGCTCATCCGAGCTTCCATCTCGGCAACGTCGTCCGTCTGAGCCTCGATCCCCTCGGAAAGATGGTCCTCGACGTCACCCGTCTCGAGTTGCTCGACCAGCCCATCTTGGAACCCAGATCCGAAGCTTTGAGCGGTGTTCTCGCCGGCTTCTTCGAACTCTTCGGTGGGTTCTGGCGGTTCGGGGTCCTCTGGATCGTCGATCGCGTCGGTCTGATCGAACTCGTCATCGTCGCCGAGACCAGGGATGCGCTCGATCTGGTCGCGGAGCCAGTCGATCTTGTCGCCGATCCAGTCGAAGACGTTTCCGACAACATCCTGAACGCCGAACAGGTTGTTACGCCATACCTCGTAGAGCATCCCAACCGGGCCGAGGAGGGCCAGCAGCCCGTTCGGAACTCGATCCAGCCACCCCTGGACCGTACTGAAGACGTTCATCGTTGTGTCCCTGATCCCCCAGAGGTTGTTCGAGAAAGCGTAGTAGAGGCCGCCAACGGCAGCAATCACCGCTCCGATGGCTGCAACGATCGCCCAGAGGGGAACAGTGATTGGGCCGAGAGCGACGTTCGCAGCAAGAGCTGCTGGTACAACTCCACCAGCGAGCGAGCCCGCAAATCCTGTGGCCGCCGCCGTAGCCATTCCCCATCCGGCGGCCATCGACGGCAGCATCGCCAAAAGCGTCCCGCCTGCCAACAGTAGCGGGCCAAGCGCAGCAGCGAGGCCGCCCGTAATGACGATTGCCTTCTGCTGCGTGTCAGACAGTTCACTGAACCAGCCGACTGCCCTTGAGGCCCAGCCAACCAGTGATGTCGCCGCCGGCAGTAAGTGCTGTCCGATCTCCGCGCGCAACTCCTCGGTGTCCGCTCGGAGTGATCGCATCTGATTCGCGAATGAATCCGATGTCCGCGCGGCGTCGCCCTGAGCATCCTCCGTCTGCTCGAGGATCGCGTTGAGACGTGCTTGGGCGAGTTCGGCTTCGCTCGCTTCTTCCCGACTTTCTGCCAACCCATCGTTCATCAACTGCTGCTCGACTCGAGCGGCGGAGAGGTCGACCCCGAACTTCCGCACCGCCCTCGACTGGCCAGCGAGCGCGGCCTCGAGGTTCTGCTGGACTTGGTCTTCAGTCATGTTGTTGAACGACGCCAGGTCCGCAGTGAGCGTTGTGAGCTCCTTGCTCATCTCGGCTGTCTGCTCTTCGGTTGCATCCATCGCCGACAGCAGGGACCCGAAGTTCGCAGCGTACTCCTGCAGTTGGTTCTGGCTTCTCCCGATCTCGTCTGCGTGCGTATCTGCCCACTCTTCGACGCTTTCAGCCGAGGACTCGAACACCTCCTCGAATCTTGCTCCCATCTCCTCGACGTCGCTCGCCGTCGAGATCGAGGCTGCGCCGAGTGCAGTGAGCGGAGCTGTGATACCGGCCGTCATGATACCGCCGGCGCGCTGCATCGTCTTCCCGGCTGATTGCGCCCGGCTGCTCAGTCCGTCCAGGTCTGATTGTGCGTCTTGGACACTGGATTTGAAACCGGACGTATCCAGCTCTAACTGTGCGCGTAGTCGCTCGAAAGCCATGTTTATGTCCTCACGAAAACCGGTGAACCGTCGGTAATGTTATATGATTGTCTACTCAACTGCCAGCCATGGCTGAAATCGACCAAGACGACATGAGCCCCGGACTCAGCGCGTTCATATTCGCCTTCTTAGGAGCAGGTCTACTGGTGATCGGTTTCCTCGTCAGCCTCATCTTCTGGCCAGCGGGACTCCTCATGATAGGTATCGGCGGCTTGGCGATCCTATCGAGCCCAGTAGTCTGGGCAGTAATGCGATTCGGCGACACAGACGTCGACGAAGACGACGCGGCACCGTCATAAACTCTGTAGCGCACTTCCGTGTTCTTCGTAGTAGTTGAAGTACGCGTGCTCGAGGAATAGCCGCCGGTCTTCTCGAAGTTCACCCCACTCTCCAGGCGTGAGGCCGAACAGCGCCAGGAGTTCGAACCAGAACAGACCGTAGTTACTGGCCGAGAAACTCGAGGACTGCCTCGGTCTCGGCCCCCTCACCTCGTTGGTCGACCTTGTTCAGGAGCTCCAGGAGCTCATCGTCGTCGTAGATGTCCCGCCAGTCCTCGGCGAACAGCATTTCGTCGCCATCCCACGCTTCAGCCAGCCACTCGGCTGCGTTCTGTGCCAGGAAGTCCGCCTGTTCCGCGAACTCCTCCCAGTTCCCGCTCTGGGCGCAGTGAGCCATCCGCTCACGCTTCCCGTCAAGCGCGTCGGCCGCCTCTTTCGGCAGCGGATTGAACGGGAGTTCGCGATCGTTGTACCACTCGACGTAGAACGTGTGCTGCTCGCGATCGCGCTGCAGTTGCTGCTTGATCGACGCGTTTTCACGCCGCTGTTCTTTCCTCTCTTCTTCTCGTTGCCGCGTCTTCTCTTCGTGCTGGTCAACCGTTTCCGGATTTGACCAGTTCACGGATTCAGCACTACTGCTCATGGATTAGCTCTCGGGGTCGGTGGTGAACGCCAGGATGTCGCCTTTGTCCGTAGCGTAACTGGACTCCGCGACTGCCTGGAAGATGTACTGCGTGTCGGGCTCCAGATCGGTCAGCGTCGCGTCGAACGTGCCAGTACTGTTGAGCGTCTCGACAGTGGTCTCGTTGTCGAGACTGCCCTGCCCCCAGGCGAAGGAGACGTCCGCATCGTCGGCGTTCTCGAGCGTGGTCAGTTCGCCGTTGAGCGTTGCGCCGTCGTCGGTGACGGACTCAGCATCCAGCGTCTCGACGCCGATCTCGATCGCGTCGACCTCATCCCGGAAGGACATGAAGTACGGGTGGTCGTTGACGGTGACCTCGAGGGGGAGTTCTCCCGCGTCGTCTTCCGCGTACTCGAGGCCGTCGATCGTGATGTCGACGTTCGGCCACACGATCGTCTCGATCGGCGAGTCTTCATGCCGAGGGTCGTTCTCGTAGACCTCCGACACCATCGCACCCTCGAGCTGCTTCGGCTGCAGCTGGCCGGTCGACGTATCGACGAGGCCGGCGTTCTCGAGTTGTTCCAGGCCAGGCGTCGCGAAGGTGTTCGTCGTCAGCGTGTAGCCGACGTGCGTGCGGAATTGCTGGGTGACCTGGCCGGCGGACGGGTTGACATCGAACTCGCTCCAGTCGACGTCTGCTTCGAATCCGTCGTGCGTGTTTCCGATATACGTTACCTCCTGTTCTCCGGCTTTGATGCCGTCGAGAACGTCGTCGCCGAGTTCGTCGGCGTCGACGACACCGAGCCGATGGTACGCTCCGCTGATTACGTTATCTGGTAGTTCTGGTTCTTGAGACATGTGTTATCGTCGTTGTCGGACTGTTACGCGCCAGTCCTCGATGAGCGCTATTCGATTACCCGTTACCTCTTCCCAACTCCCGGACACGATTTCACCGGGTTCAGCGTAAGGCGACTGCGCACCGACGTCAAGCCGCTCGGCAATCTGGTGCATGATCTTCGCCATCTGATAGGTGGGTGCCTGCTGGTCAGAACGCCAGTCAGCCGTCGCGACGACCGAGACCTGGAACCGGAACACGCGCTCGGTGCCACCACCCATGTGGCTCGAGGATTCCGTGATCGGCTGGACTCGGACGACGATGTCGTGGTCTTGGGGCTTCCGCGGCCAGCCCTCGTCGATTGCCGAGCCGTCCTCGAGGAGGTCGACGAGATCGTCGTGGTTGCGGAGGTCGTCGATGACGTCGGCCAGTGCCTCGTGGCTTCCGTAGGTCATGCAGTCCCCTCCTGTTCAGATGCTTCGATGACAGCCATCCGTACCTCGCGTTCGAGGTTACGGATCTCCTCGTCGATCGCCGGTCGTAGCATCGGTGCCGGTGTGATGTCTTTGGTACCGTACTCGTGATGGACGGCGTAGTGAGTCTCGTTGCCGACTTCAGCGACGATCGTGTTGCCACGCGACTCGACTTTGGATCCCCAGGCGTTCGCCATCGTCCCCGACCGCCGCCGGCTGCGCTGACTCGCGCCTTTCTCGATGTTGAGTGTCGACTCCGTCATCGCACCCATGAGACGATCATCTGCTGTCTCCAGCATCCGCTCGAACGTCCCCTGGACATTGTCCGGGTCAAACCCAGACTCCCACTCGAGATCAAAGTCCAATCCGAGTCACCTCGAGTTGGATGTACTCCGGGATCGACGCGTCCAAACGCTGGACGGTTGGCGGCTGGGTTGCGAACCGACCATCGGTACTGGCGAGTTCGACGCGATCGTCGGCCTCGATCTCGAGGTCGTAGTCGCGACCGTCGACGGAGCCGACATCTCGCGGGTACGCGAACACACGGTAGACCTTGGCAGGCCATTCACCGTAGACCTCGCGCACGTACTCGGCGCTCTGCCGTTCGACACGGACCTGCGCCGGTTCGACGTCGGAATCGTCGTAGACGAGTTCGCCGTCAGCGTACTCCCACTGGTCGTCGTCGAGCGACAGCGGCACCCACTCGGTGACCGGTTCGGTCTCTCCGTACGGGTCTTCCTCGGTAGCGACCTCCCGTTCGACGTAGAACACCGCCTCGTCATTCTCGAATCCGGAGATCATTCCATCAGCCTCCGGTACGCCTCTGGATCTGATTCCTTGATCCGGCGCAGTCGCCAGCCAGCGTAAACGTACGCGATGGGTCCAGAAACCAGCACACTCACAACGGCGCTGACAATCAGTTCCGGGAGCATGGTCGGTTAGAAGGCCTCGAAGTCAGCCTGGGGCTTCGTGGCGTTGATGCCGAGCAGTTCGTCCGTCGCTCCGAGCCGGCGGGCATCCGCCCGAAGTTCCTCGACGAGGTCTTCCTCATAGGTCCGCTGGGCGTTCCCGAGCTGCTCGTTGCTGGCGGCCCGATCGAGTTTCGTAGCGATGTGGATCGCCGTCAGTACCGCCTCGAGGTCAGTTCGGTTGTCCGTACCCGGCGCCGGGAGATCATCGCCGTCCGACTGCTCGATGGCGCGTGTCTTCTTCTCGATCAGCTTCTCGATCTCCTTGTCAGTCCGATTCGTGTCGTACTCGAGGCGGACGTCGACAGGCTCAGCGTGGGTTTCTGCCATGGATTAGTCCTCGCTGTCGAGATCGTCGTCTTCCTCGTCGTCTTCGTCTTCGCTGTAGGCGACACCGAACTCGGACATGGTCAGTACATGTCCCCGCTCTCTCGGTTCTCGGTGTACGTGTCCACGACGTCCGGGAGCTTCCGGTCGAACACTTCCTCGACGTCCTCGAGTGAGTCGCCAGACCCACCACGGACATCGAGCATGACATCGCCGAGATGCGCCTCGATCCGTGGCCGCTGGTCGTCTTCGTCTCCCATCATGCGATCTCCTCCCGCCGCGATTCGATCGCTTCCTGGACGCTGTCCCGGTCGTCGATCTCCTCGAGTTCATCGAGGTAGGCGTCCGCCTCGCCGGCTTCGACCTCGGAGACGGCTGTTTGGTAGTTCGCTTCTGCCAGCGCTTCAGCAGCAGCGATCCGCCGCTCCGTGTCCATCCCTTCGCCGCCGTCGTCTTCGTCGACGGGGTCGAGGAGATCGTCGAACGCCCGGAGTTCGGCGTCCGAGGGTTCTAAGACCTCGCCGTGCTCGACGGGAGGATCCCGCGGGAGCGGTTTGTGCGAGGCCCACCGGTACTTGTCAGTCACGGGTTATCACCCGAGCAGACCGGTCGCGTGGACGACACCGCACTGTCGTTCGCCGTCGTCGCCCATGTCGGACTTGATGCGGGGGCTGAAGCCACCGAAGGTCTTGACCTTCGTGACGAACGGCGTGTTCTCCCACTCGGCAGCGTCGACCGGGCCGCCCTCGATCATCTTCGCGTCGATGACCTCGGGCGAGAGGTCGACGAGGAACGCCTCGCCTTCGGGGATCTTGTCGGAGACGATGATCTCCTCGATGGCGTTCATCTGCGCGACCTGCTGGCGCAGTCGCATGTTGTCGAAGTCGGGCGACGGTGCGAGCAGCGCGTCGTCGACCTCGCCGGACAGGTACAGCCGGTAGGGGCCGTAGTAGTTGTCCTCCTTCGCTTCGGAGATCATCTCCCGGATGTTCTGGTCGACGTTCTCACCGCCCGACGCCGTCCAGTCATCTCCCGGGTAGGGGTTTCGGTCGGGGTGGTTCGCCAGCCCGTAGATGCGGGCTTCGCGGCCGTCGGCGTCCGTGATCTTCTGATTCCAGCCCTCGACCGCGAACTCTTCCATCTTCTCGAGGACGGATCGGGTCGCCTTGGGGGCGTCTGTTCCGCGGACGTCGTGCTGGTCGCCCTCGCGCCGGTTGAACTTGAAGTCCTTGTGGATGATCGGGACGGGCGCGTACTTGGTCTGGTAGATCGAGGCGTCTTCGTCACCGGTCGACTCCGGTGCCATGTCGACGTCGGCGTCGTCGAACGCGTTCGTCTCCTGCCAGCTGGTGATGGTCGTCCCGATCGGCACCATCTCGATCAGGCCCTGGGCCTGCCAGTCGGCGACGATGTTCAGCCGCTCTTGGGCGACCGTGACCATCAGGTCGTCCAGCTCGTACCAGGTGTCCTCGGGGAGTGCCGAGGCGTTCGCCTTGTAGTTCGAGCGAGCCTTCTGGCCGGCAAGAACCGGCTCCGCTGCGCCCTGTGCGCCGAAGTCCTGTCCGCGCGATACCTGTGCCGCCGCTCCTGGTCCGTTCATGCACTGATCACCTCGTGTCGAGTGGGGTCGTCATCGCCGCTCGTGTCCACCGCCTCGTTCGCGTACGCGACGATCGCCTCGTCCTCGCTGCCGTCATCGGCAGCTTCGCGGAGCGACCCGTCGCCGTTGCTGACGAGCGGGGTGTCGTCGTCGAATGTTTCGTCGGTCGCGATGAACGCCTGGACTGGCGTCCCCGGTGCGGGGTAGCCGTAGTGGACGTTCTCGCCTTCGTCCTCCTCGCTGTCGTACTCGTAGGTTGAGTCGACGGTCTTGCCGACGTCTCGTGCTTCTTTCGCGAAGCGAGCAGCCGCGACGCCGCCGTCCGTCGAGTGGGGCTGGACGCGACCGTCGTCGTTGAACTCGACGAGTTCGCCGGGGTCGACGTCCGCGCCTGCTTCGCGTTCGTCCGTCTCGTAGTGTCCGGGGCCGATGATGATTTGCTTCGACATGATCAGTTAGCCTCCTCGAGGTAGCGGTCACCGACACCGACCGGGATGTCCGATCCGCCGTCGTTGTTCTGCGTCGAGCTTCCGCCACCGGCGCGGCCGGCGTAGACGCCGCCCTGCGGGGTGACCTCGTCGGCGAGCTTCTCGAGGCTCTCGAGACTGTGGCCGTCGAGGTCGTCTTCGTCGAAGCTGGACTGCGCCGTGATCTGCGAGACCAGTTCCTCGCGCTCGTCCTCCTTGACGCGCTGGGAGACGAGCTCGTCGACGTCGTCTTCCGTGACCATGTCCTCGCGGAGACTCTGGATCTCCTCGAGGACCGCGTCGTCCGTGCCGTTGTTGTTCTGTGCCTGTCCGCCGCTGCCGTCGTCCGCGATGTCGAGACTCTCCTCGAGGGCGTCGAGCTGGGACTCGTCCCACTCCTCGAGCGTCTCGGCATCGAACGCGCTGTGCTCTGCCAGCGTCTGGATGCGTTCGTTCATGGTGTTCTCTGGGTCGTTGTTTGAAGTCGATCCGCCGCTGCCGTCGTGTGCGCCGCAGGTGCCGCCACAGTCGCAGTTTGCTCCGAAGTCGATTCCCAGGCTCTGGAGTCGTTGGGCCCCACGCTGGATGATCGATGGTGCCGCTGTCTGGGCCTGGGTCATCGCCGCGCCGGCCGCATCGTCGCGACCGGCGCCGCAGCCATCCTCGATCGAGCACTCGCCCGTCCCGTTCGGCAGGAGTGCGAGGTGATCGGGCTGGATTCCGACCTGGACCGCGTCGAACTCGTTGCCGTCGTGTTCGCCGTCGGCCTCGAAGCGCTCGTACCAGTAGCCAACCGAGACCTCGACGGTCTCCCCGTCGAGCAGCATCTCGGCCGGATCGTCCCGGTCGAGATCGTCGGCGACCTCGCTCGAGCGCTCGCGGTTGATCCAGACCTCTCCCTGGAGGGTTCGGCTCTGGGACGACGTCTCCACGCCGAAGACCTGAGCGGTGACGTGCGACTCGTAGCGGTCCGGGTGCGATGCCGGGACGAAGTCGCCCGACTGGTTCGTCGGGTGCGTGATCGTCGCCGGCTTCGCGTTCCAGGCCAGCTGGGTCGCCTCGATCTCCTCGAGGGGGAGAAACTCGCCCTTGAGGACCATCTCGCGCACCATGTTGACTGGTGCGACGACATGCTCCTGGCCGCGGAGCTCCTCGACGCGGACGTCGTCGGCGTTGGCACCGAGCGTGGCGCTCTGCGTCGCGTAGTTTGCTTGCATATCGGTTCGAAAACAGATAGTTCGCCAGCCGAGGCGATCGATGCGTGCCGGCGCAACGCCGGCGGAAGGACGTAGACGGAATCGAACCGTCCCAGGGGACCACCACGCCCGAGTCCAGCAGGACCTCTCAGTTGGTGACGGGGATCACTGCGCACCTACACTGCGGGTGAATTGGCGGTTGGTACTCGCTCCCGCGGAACTCGTCGATCGGCCACGGGCCGCGACCTGCAGCTTCCGCACACTCCTGACAGACTCGAGAGTCAGCCGACGTCGAGAGTTCTGCCTGGATCGTGACGTCCGTTTCACCCAGCATCCGCTCGTACCGGTCGAGCGTCCCTTCCGAGTGGCTCCTGATCACCTCGGTTCGCGCCATAACCGTCGCCCGGGTCTTCCCGATGGCCTCGACGCGGTCGTTGATGTTCCGGGCGATCTCTCGTGGGTTCATCCCTTGCGAGAGCCCGTCCGTCAATTCACGCCGGATTGACTGAGCCGTCGCCGCCGTGATGCCCTCGAGTTCCTCGAACGCCCTCGTATACATCAACTCGAGTTTGTCCTCGTGGACCGGATGACGGAGTGCTCTCTCGAGGCTCTCGTCAGGAACGTCGACCCCCGCCTCACGCATCCGGGCATCGCCGTGCTTGACGCCGCGACCGTATCCCTTCCGAATGTAGCGGTCGCCATCGTACTCTTCGAGGATCTCGCGCTCGATCGCCTCGTCGAGCCAGCCCTCGAACTCTTCCGCGGCCTCGGAACTCGACGGGAAGTCGAACTGGCCGGCACCGGGCGTGATCGAGTCGTCAGTCTCGACGTGCACCTCGAACTCTCGATCGAGAGCCTCAGACTGCGCCTCGAGGGTGCCGCCGACGTCAGGTCCGCGAAGACCGAACGCGTCGTTGTCGACGATGCCCCTGTTGATGTGGAACTTGATCGCGTCGAACCGGCCACGGAGATGCTGCGCGAAACGCCGGCGAGCAGTCTTCGTGCGGGTTGGGTCCTCGCGGCGATCCTGCTGTCCGGCGTACCGTCCGGCGCAGCCACAGCTGCAGTCCTGGCCGTGGAGATCGGCGAGTCGCGGATCGGTGATCGCAGCCATCAGTCGTCGGCCTCCGCCGGCGACCGTCCCATCTGCTGGTCGAACTGCTTCTGAACCTGCTCGTCGCCTTCGTCGATCTCCTCATCGACGTCCTCGAGGTCCTCCGGTGGCGTAGCGTCATCTGGCTCGTCGATCGGGCTGAACTCCCGCAGCGCCTCGATCGAATGCAGTAGTTCGACGTCGCCCATCGGCGCGAGGTTCTGAATCGCCTGCGACAGCTGGTTCTTGAGTTCGGCTTCCTCGAGTTCGGTCAGCTGGAACAGGTTCGGCCAGTCGATCGTGTAGCTGCCACCACGCGGATCGGTGAGAACGCCGAACTTGAGGAGTCGGTCGAGGAACGCTCGGAGGATCACGGGCTCACAGAACGACTCCTGGCGAGCCGAGATCTTCTCGAGGTAGTTCGCCTCGTCCTGGCTCGAGGCGAGTTCGCCGCGTTCGCTGCCCTCGAGTTTGCGGCGTGGGATCTCGATGGTGCCGGCGATGAGCTTCATGATTGCGTCGACGGCATTCGATGGGTCGACGTCCTGGGACTCGAGTTGCTCGACGTCGGTGCCGAACAGCTTGAGGACACGACTGAAGTTGTTCTCGAACTCCTCGACCTGCTTGTCCATCTTCTCCGTCGGGACGTCCGAGAACTCGGGATCGACCGACAGCGCGAGGCCAGGGTTCGACACCATCCAGTAGGCCTCGGCGCTGGCGCCGGCGATCTTCTGCAGGTCGAACAGCCGGTTCATCACCGCGCGCAGCGCCGGCTCGCCGTTGACCGAGTCCTCGAGCACGCCCTCGGCGATGTGGATGACGCGCGAGTGGTGGACGATCTGCGTGTTCGTCTGGTCGCCGTTCGCGAGGTCGAGCTTGTACGTTTCCGGCAGCCCGTTCCGGGGATTCGTGACGTCCGTGACCCACTCGTGGACGTCGGCGTCGCCTTCGCCGAGTGGCGTCACGAACAGCAGGTCGTCGAGCCCGTCGAGTTCGCCTTCGTCGACTGGTTCGCTGAGTTCGCTTGCGTCGTCGACGTCGGTCAGGCCGAGGAAGAGCACGGAGTAGTGGCCGATGCGACCCAGCTTGTCCGCCCGCTCGAGGTAATGTGAGAGACCACGGTCGAGGTTCGTGTCGTTGTTGTCGGCGTCGAACAGCGCCTCGACGTCACTCTCGAAGTCGGTCTGGTTCTCGTCGCCGACGTCGGCGTCGTCAGTGATCTCCGGGCGCTCGCTCCAGGACGTCTCCGGCGGCTTGTCGATGATCGGCTTCGCGATATCTCCGCGCTTGTACCAGGAGAGGTAGTCCTGATAGGTGAACCGCCGCTTGTACCCGAACGCCTCCCAGAGGTCGCGATCGCCATCGAACTGGAGACCGGCGCGGTTCGCGAACTGCTGGCGGCCGACCATGTTCGACGCGGTCGCCGCCATCATCACAGCCTGTTCTGTGGACATGCCGCCGAACGTGCCGGCGGTCTCGGTCGTAGTGGTGTTCTCGTCAGTCATGGATTAGCTCCCCCAGCCGAGGTCAGTGATGTCGCTTCCGGCTCGCTCGTGCGAGTATATCGCGTAGCGGAGTGCGTCCATCGCGTGGTCGTTTTGCTTCAGCGGGTCGTCCGAGTCGCCGTCGTCCTTGTACTGGTACTGCGAAAACTCGTTGCGGACGTTCTGGCAGTGACGTGCGACGCGGAGATCGTCCTGTTTCTCGGCGATCTTCCTGATGCCGGGCGAGACGGCGTTTTCGGCCCCCTCCGCCGGCAGGCCGTAGTCGCGTTCGAACTCGTGGATGTTCGACGGCTCTGAAGGATCGCAGTAGATCGTCCCCTGACCGTACTTGTCGATGAACTCCTCGGCGGCCTTCGCCTGGTCGCCGGTCGTACACCGTCGTTCGTACCACTCGTCGGCGATGGTCCAGCGATCGCCTTCGCGGACGATCGCGAGCACGACCGCGGGGTTGTTGTGCCCCCAGTCGACGCCGTAGACGACCTCGTCGTACTGCTCCGGTGGCCCGTCGACGAGGTGGTCCTCGCCGAACCACGGGTAGACCAGTCCCTCGAAGTCGGTGAACTGTCCCTTGACCTCCTGCTCATAGAAGCGCCCCTCGTACTGCTCGACGATCTGGTCGGTGTAGACGTCCGGCAGGTGTGGGTTGTCCTGGGTCGTGACGTCGTGGACGAGGTTGACCGACTCAAGGCGCTCGTCGGGGTCAACGAACGTGTCGTAGACCCAGTTGTAACCTTTCGGCGTCCCGGAGACGAACGCGTTGATGTAGTCGCCCTCGCGAAGCCGGCCGACCATGATGTCCCACGCGTCGGCAGCGATCGACGAGGGTTCGTCCATCCCGAACCAGGCGATGTTCGGCCCCCGCAGTCGCTGGATCTTCCGGGAGTTGTCGGCCGACTCGAAGATCACTGTCGAACCGTTCGGCAGAATCCAGCGCTTCTTGCTGGGTTGCCACTCGCCAATCTCGAGCCAGCCCCACTTGCGCAGCTCCGGGATGAGGACGTTCCGCAGCGACGGGACCGTCGGCGTGATCACGACGCCCGTCCGGCCCGGGTTCCACTCCTGGATGTTCAGGCCGATCCGCTGGATGAGCGCCGTCGTCTTGCCGGCTCCGATCCCGGTGATAATTCCGTGGTAGGTCTCGCCGTAGTTGAGGAACTGCTGCTGGTAGGGCAGCGGCTCGAGGACCTTGTCCTGCTGTTCCTCTTCGAACCGCTCCGCTGTCGGCTCCGTGATCGGGCCGCTCTCGTAGGGCTGGTAGCCTTGGGGGACAGTCGTACTCATGAATCAGGTCGGGCGTTCTCGGGGACGACCAGCGGAATGCCTTCCGCGGCGTCGCCGTCGCCGCCTTCTTCCCGGTAGCTATCGCCGTACTGGTCGTGGTGGAGTTTGTACCAGGTCCGCGTGTCGCCCGTTTCTGCTATCAGTTCTTTGAGTCGTTCGCGATCCCGTTTCGCGCCGATGCGTCGCGCGCGTGTTGTCTCCTCCAGAAACTCCACGAACACGTCCTCGTCGGCGTCGGCGTCACTGGCCTCGCCCTTCCGACGCCACTCGTGGTACGATGACGTGCTGATGCCGGCTTCGGCGCAGGCTTCCGGGACCGTCGCACCGTTCTGGAGTTCGCCGGCGACGAGGTCAACGATCGAGTCATTCTGTTCGAGTTCGGAGCGACGGCCCGTGCCACCGACGTCGTCGGCGTGATCGACGCACGGACCATGATCGACATCTCGGCCCCAGCCAGCAGCGCGCTGACATGGCTCACCGTCGCCGTCTGGACCGGTCGGTTCACCGCAGATGTCGTCGGTCATCGGTCAGTCCTCACGATCGCGGTCTCGAGGCTGGCCGCCGTCCGTGGAGATTGTCACGCCGTCGAGGACGCGCTCGATCTCGAGGTCCCACATCCGACCGAGGACGAGAAACGCGACGGCGGTGATTGAGATCTGTAGCTCGCCGCGTGGCGGTTCTGCTTCGGGGAAGAACATTGGGCCGATGACGATCGTCGCCCAGACGCCGAACAGGACGAGCGTCGCGACGGTTCGTTCGAAGGATTCGTCGTCTGGCATTAGCGTCCTCCCGAGACAGATGAGTTCGATTTTCGCGCGGTACAGCGGATCGTCGGTGTTCGGTTTGACAGACATGGCATCGGTCACGTCTCCAGGTCGTCGGTGGCAACGCCGGCGGGCCGGCGCATGTTGAGGACCTCACCCTCGTATTTGAGCGACCAGCCGCTGGCGTCCTCGAAGTGGTGTCGGCGCAGCTGCTCCTCGAGGACGTCGACGTCGATCGCGAGCCGCAGGTGGTCGCGGTGTTCGGGCCAGCCGACGGTGGCGTACCGCCGGCGGAACTCTGCTTTCGCCAGTTTCCAGTACTGAAACGGGATCTGCTGTAGTATCTCGAGCATGCAAAAATCACGCCCGTTGGACCGCGAGCTTCACACTCCGGCGGAAGATCTCGGTGTCGTAACCCTGGACGTCGTCGCGCTCCTTGAACAGACGGACCGCTCGCCGGAGGGCGTGGCTGTCGAACTCGACGCCGGCGTCCTCGAGGCGCTCTGCAATCGGGCTCGTCAGCCGGACGGCCTGGACTTTCGAGAGCGTGTCATCGTCGGCCCAGCAGCCGATTCGCGCACAGCTGCGGCAGGTCGTTCGGGCGATCGACGTCCGCTGTTGACCAGGGCGGGACGTGGCTTCGCCGGGATCATCTCGGCGCAGCGACCCGGTCGCGGCGTCGACGGAGCGCTGGATCTGCTCGTCTGGTTCCAGGGTCGCCTGGGGTGTTCGATGGTGTTCCTGGACGTCGTGATCGTTGACGCCGCCGCTGAACGTCGCCTCCTCGATCTCTTTGATGCGTTCGAAGCAGCCGTTACAGACGCGGGGATTGGCCCAGATGATGCGGTCGAACGCCCGCTGCGGCGAGACGTGTCCGTCCGTGGATGGGGTGCTGGTCGTGCTCATGGTCTGGAGAAAAGCGTCGCTGCAGGGCGGACGTGGTCATCGTCGACGACGTCGGCGGTCGCCGACTCGACGCCCCTGTAGCGATCGTATTGCTTCTATGAAGGTCGGGAGAGTTGATAAGAGTCCGCGCGACCGCGGTATTCGCGGTCGTTACTCTGACAGTACTGATTTCAGGCCGCTCACGTACTTTCATCAATTTCGACGTGAACATAACGGAGGTCATCAGCGGCACGATCGCGGCGGACGACGTCGGCGGCCTCGAGTCGATCGAGTGCATCGTCGAGTGTGCGCTCAGCAAGATCCGTTCGCTCCTGGAGCTCGCACCGACTGAGCGAGCCGCCGGCGGCCTCGAGGGCGAACACGACGTACTTCGCGCTCGGTGGGAGATTGTCGACGTCCGGTGAGGTATCGGGTAGGCTCATGGGCTTCGTTTCGTGGAGAGTCCTGCGGGTGATCGAGACCGGGCGAGCACGGCCGCGAGACGTCGGTTGACGTCGTCAGTCACCGGGACCAGGACCGGCTTTCCAGTCCCATTCTTCAGCCGGCTGATCACTCGAGCCAGCTTGCGGTCCTAGATCACCGTCATCCCGGGTGGTCGGGTTACGAACCGCCAACGTCCACCTACTAGAGTCCTCGTAGGAGTCAGTTGGTGATTCGTGAATGTCCACAACGCCTGAATTTGGTACGCCTGAGTCGCTATACAGCGTCGCTCCGTTCGGGCCCTGATCGGGGACGACTTGCACCGTGGGCTCACCGTGATCGGTATCGCCGAGTCGGTCGAGCGTTTGTCGGACGTGCTCTTTCGAGCAGTCGACGACGTCGGCGATCTCCCGTGCCGTTTTCGCACCGGTGTCCGATCGGAGTTCCTCGACGATCGCCTCCTGGAGGTCGGTGAAGACCCACTCGACCCCCGGTGTCTGGACGTCGGCGAACCCTGGCGGCATCGCGTCAGTCCGGACGAACACCGTCGCGGTGACGTCGGGATCGGTCGGATCGCGGGCGTAGCGGCCGGCGGCCTGGGCGATGTGGTTCTCGCGAACGCTCGCGAGGATCTCCTGAGCGGTGTCGGCATCGGTGCCTTCGAAGCCACGACCGCGGGCTCGGTACTCCTCGCCCTCGTCGTCGACGGCGGTCTCTACCTCGGCCTCGAGGTCGAGTTCGGCGAGCAGGTCGAGGACGTAGTCGTCGCCGGGGTCCATGCAGCCGTTGACGAGCCCGACGCGTTCGTGTTCGAAGTCGTTCCGACTCTTTTCTTCGCCGAAGTGCATCAACTCGGGTCGGTGAACGCCGGCCTTTTCCATGAGCTCCTCGAGGCGGTCCTCGACTTGGCCGGTCGTGATCGCGGTGCGGAACTGGGTGCCGTACTCGTCGACGAGGTGCTCGAGGAGTGCCTGGAGTTTGTCCTCGTTGAGCCACTCGAGGGCTTTGTCCCCGGAGAGGGGGCGGGTTGCGTCGCCGACCTGGACGACGCGGAGCCCCCGCTCGTAGCGACGCCAGAGCTGACGCTCTTCGGGCTCGAGGACGTCGGTGGTCTTGATCCACGGGACGGTGTTGGCCTGCCACAGCGGCACCGCAGGGTGTGCGTCGAGGCCGACGAGTGACCGGGCGGATCCGAAGTCGGGGACGACCCGGACGGATCGGATGTCGTTGCTCTCATCGAGGACGACGGAGACCCATTCGCGGTTCCAGTCATCTTCATCGCGAACGCTGGCCTCGAGGCGCGGGGGTTCGTGGCCGGTCTTCCCGAATCGGCGGCCGTTCGCTCGTTCTTCGGCACGGAAGATGGCCCTCGCGAGCGCCGGTGCAAGAGTGTGGGCGTCGGGGTTCTCGAAGTACCAGTCGCGATCGGGGTCTTCGTAGAGGACGTCCTCGAGAGCGTCGCGCTCGCGAGCGGCGTCACCCTGGTAGTCGTCGTGCAAGGAGAGCTGAACGAACGCCTCCCAGGTCTGAACGGGTGCGTCGATCTCGCGGAGGTACGCGCCGACAGCGGCGCGGATTCGGTCGGTGGTGAGATCATCTTGCTGGTAGCTGGGTTCTTCGTCGACGACGATATTGTTGTGCGAGCGGAGGCCGGGGGCGTAGGCGAAGTTGTGGGTTGCGATGACGAGCGGCCAGTATTCAAGCTCGCCGTCGGGCCCCTCGCGGAACGTCTCCCACTGGGTGATCGCGGTGCAGCGGTCGCCGCCGCAGGGGAGTTCGACGCCCTGGTCGTTGTTGTCCTCGAGGTAGCGGTGAGCCGCGGAGAAGGGCATCCCTTTGCCCTCGCACTGGCGGTCGAGCCACTCGCTGGCTGGCTCACCGTCGAGCGTGATGTCGTCGTCGTGGTCGCCGGCGCAGACGGGGCAGGCTTCGTGGCGTCCGAGGAGGACGTGGTACTGGCCGCCGTGTGCTTCGGCGACGTCGACGGCCTCGTCGCGAGCCTCGCGGGTCTCGAGGAGGTGGACGACTGGCCGGTCGCCGGTGATGTCTTCGCGGGCAGCCCAGCGCGTCGACGCGATCGTGTAGGACTTGCCGAGGGACGTCGGGGCGTCGACGATCCGGTCGTCTTCGTTCCGGATGACCTCGGCGATCGTCTCGAAGAGGTCATCGCGAGCGTCGTCCGTCGACGGCCACTCGAGGCCGCGTTTCTTTGCGAACCGGCGTCGTTCAGCGGGTTCAAGGGCGTCTAACTGGCCGATCGGAAGTGCTGAGACTGCGCGTCCGTCGTTGTCTCCCCTATAAGCGTCCTCGTCCGAGGACTCATACTCAGGGATCGGTGCGCCAGCATCGCGAGCAGCCTCGACTGCGGCCCACCAGTCAGCGCCGGCGAGACGGTCCCATGGGTTCGAAATGATTCCTTGTTCGGCAGCGAATAGACCGAGAACGCCGAAGCTCTCGCCTTCGCGATGGTCATAGAACACCGACTCACTCGGTGGACGGTGGACGCTCTCTCCACTTTCGGACCTTCGGTAGGATGGGTCCCATGTTTCCCATCCTGTTGAGTCAGTACCACTCTGCCGAGATGACAGCGGGAGATCGCGTGGCTGCAGCTGATCAACGGCCACGAGTACGTCCCGGATGTCATCGGTCGTCTCGTCGCACGTCGACGCCGTGGGTTCATAGTCCTCGAGATCAGGGCGTTCGCGATCCGTATCGTGTTCGATCTCCTCGGGCTCGTCTAGGTAGCCGTTCGCCTCGAGGATTATCTCGAGGGTGTCTTCGTCCCACTCGTTGACTTCGACCGGCGTCCCAGGAACGTGCTTACCGGTGGTGACGTTGACGTGCTTGTTCGCGTAAATCTCGATTGCCGGCACGTCGTCGTTCGCGCCCCAGGGTTCGGTATCGATATCAAAGGCCACCTGGCCCTTGTCGATCGGTAGTTCACCGCGGTAGTAGGCGTGCACACCACTCCCGGACGTCGAGACGTCGGCGTATGTGAGACCGAGGTGTTCGAGGATTGCGACGAACGCTGGATGAACGTCTCCTGTCTCGGGGCAGACGACGTCGTCGCCGTCAACGAAGGCGTATGGGTCGTCCTCGTGTTGGATGAACACCCGGCCGTCGATCTGGCGTCGGAACTTCGGATCCTCGAGGAACATCTCGAGTTCCTGGCCAGTGACATAGTGGTCGCGGTAGCCCCACTTCCAGCGAGCGTCGCAGCCACACTTGTCAGCAGTCGTGTGGCCCTCTTTCGAACACTCGGCAGGAGCATCCTCGTCTCCCCACGGTGCGAACGGTTGCTTCCCGGTCTTCCCGCCGCGGCCCATCCAGTTCCGCTCCTCGAGCAGCTCGTCCGGCCAGATCCCGGAATCGGGACTTGCGAAGTCGGCGTCACTCCACCTCGAGAACCGTGGTTCGAGGTATGTACGCGACCGTGATCGCGACCTTCTCACACGGTCCCCGGTTTTCGTACTTGTATCTTGCTTCGATTCGGAGGAGGCGGCGGGGTCGTCGCCGGCGACGATCGCTTCGGCGGCCTCGAGGTAGGTGGGGTCGGCGTCGGCAAGCCAGAGTAGCCGCTTGGCACTGGCGTTCGGGTGGTTCTCGTGGGCGCGTTCGAGGCGGTCGAGGACCTCGTCGGTCACGCCGACCACCCCCAGTCTTCAAACGTTGTCTGACCGGCGGCATCGGGGCGCTCGACGTCCTGGTCAGCGTTGAGGTCGGGGACGCCCTCGGTGCGTTCTTCGCCGGTGGGTTCTGGTTCGGTCGCGTACTCGACGCGGTCGGCCTGTTCGTCGAGCTCGGGACGCTCGGTGATCGACTGGTAGGTCGCGTCGATCGAACCGCCGGAGTACTCGCGACGGCCGATCATGCCGCGACACCTCCGTTAGTCGTCGCTATCGCGGAATGTGATTCATGACACTCTTGGGAAGTATTCGAAGAAGTGCGAGCAGACGCGAGTGAAGGCGTCTGATCCCTACAACCCGATTGGATTGTAAGGAATTTGGTATAAGCCAAGGGCCGGATTTGAACCGGCGGTGGGCGGCTCTGCAGGCCGCTGCGTTAGGCCGGACTCTGCCACCTTGGCGCATATAACCGTTGTCACTGCGTTCGTTTAAGCATAGCGGTACGGCGTGACGACACCGTCCGCAGTGCTGGAACTAAATACAAAAAGCCACGGGCACCTCGACGGTACCCGTGGCTCTCGAACCGATATCTACAGTATGAGTGGGGCGGCGAATCGACGTTC
>JGI2924J29684_1078578_pt1 | contig 70322 bp, 57 predicted proteins | sample BenlonsequencITS_FD_29684 | JGI IMG/M metagenome (IMG submission 29684)
AGGCGTCGAGCCGCAATTGCCGCTGTTCGGCGCAAGCAGTCCCGGCGAGGCCGAAGTGGTTCTGCCTCTGCCGACCCAGGGTGAAGATACTCTGGCGGATTACGCCCGTACCGGTCTGAGTCTGGGGCCGCATCCCCTGCGCCAGTTGCGTGCCCGGTTGACGGCGGCGCACTGTCTGGATTCCCGTCGTCTGAGGGCCCGCACGGCCCGTGGCCGGGTGAGGGTGGCAGGCCTGGTGACCATGCGCCAGCGCCCTCAGACGGCCAGCGGCCTGACCTTCATGACGCTGGAGGACGAACATGGCCTGACCAATGTCATGGTACGCCCGGCCGTGGCCGAAGCCTGGCCCCAGGCCTATCTCGAAGCGCGCCTGTTGCTGGTCGAGGGCGACTGGCAGAGCCTGGAGGGCGTAGGTCACCTGATCGCCTGGCGGCTGCGTGATCTCAGCGGCTGGCTGGGGAGTCTGGACATCCGGTCCAGAGATTTTCGGTGAATTGAATGTCCTTTGCTGGTTTGCTGGGTCACTGGCAAATTATTTTTGCTTGCAAATTGATCGGTTTCCGTCTGTTTTTGTAGCAGGCGAGGTGACTTGAATCTTCAGATCCGGTCGCAAGTAAATGCGGTCATCGGGCGTGCATCGCCGCACCTTCCAGTCATGAAAATCCATGCGAACCGTACGCAGCAACAATATATGGCCATGGCTGGGTCATGGGCAGAATTTCAATAACATGCTGAATCGCAAGAACGAGCGAATATCTGTTTCGGGCTTATGACAGCGCGAACGATCCTTGTTCGAAAAATTTATCGTCAAGGTCTTGCTATCGGCCACGGCTTCGTAAAAAATCGTTGACCAAGGGGATGGCACGCTGTTGCAAAGCGATAGCAGGGAAGGGGTTCCGCCATCTCCCGATGATCAAGGGGTGTGTTGCATGGGATATGCAGCGCAGGATCGTATCCATCAGGGGATTTGCATGAAGAAACATCCGATGACACTGGCTGTCGTTTTTGCGTTGGCGACCGCTTTCGCCAGCGCCCAGGCGCAGACGACCGACAGTACGAGTACCGACGCCGCGCCGGTGACCAAGACCAAGGCTCGTAGCCTGGATCAGGTCAATGTCAGCGGCACGCTGATCAACAGCGCTCAGATCCAGACAGCTACACCGACCTATACCATCACCGCTCAGGATATCCAGGCGCGCGGTTTCAACAGCGTGGCTGAAGTGCTGCAGAACTCGGTCTTCGCCACCGGTGCGGTGCAGGGGCCACAGAGCAGCGGTGGCTTTACCCAGGGCGCGCAGACCGTGAGTCTGTATGGCTTGAGTCCCGAGTACACGCTGACCCTGATTGATGGCAAGCCCATCTCGCAGTTTGGCCAGCTCTACAACGGCACCAGCAATTTCACCAATATCAGCAACATTCCGCTGTCGATGATAGAAAGCATCGACATCATTCCGGGCGGCGGTTCGTCGATCTATGGTTCGGCGGCTATTGCCGGCACGGTCAATATCAAGACCAAGCAGCATATGGATGGCGGTGAGGTTCTGGCCCGTTTCGGTGGCTATACCCCTGGTGGCGGTGCCAGCCAGCGCATCTCGGCTTCCTTCGGCAAGACCATCGGCAAGTTCAGCATCCTGGCCTCGGCGGAGTTCGACAACTCCGATCCGATCTGGGCGTATCAGCGCAGTCTGACCCAGTACAACAAGACGCCGGTGACTGTGGCTTTCCTCAGGGACTACAACACCTTCAGATCACCCTACACGTATATCTCGCCGGCGGATGGCTGCTCGGCGATGAGCGGTTTGTTCGGCGGAACCACGGTGGCGGCACATTCCTCGGTGGCCAGCCATACCGGTACCTATTGCGGTTCGCGCAGTGTGCTGGGCTATACGACTCTGGCCAATCAGAGCCGCAGCTACAACGGCATGCTGAAGCTGCGTTATGACGTGAACGATCATGTTCGCATCTATGCTGACGGCCTGCTCGACTTTCAGAAGTCCAAGTGGACCGCGGGTTCCAACTATATGTGGTGGGGCCCGGCCGATTTCGGTTATGTCGTCGATCAGGCGACGGGGCATTATCTGTATCCCGAGCGTGTGTTTGGACCCGAGGAAGTGGGCAACAACTATTACGGTAATGTCGGCCGTCAGGATGACCTGATGTACCAGGGTGACATCGGCGCCAATGGTACCTTCGGGGATTCGGACTGGAACTGGGACCTGTACTACATGCGCTCCGGCGATGTGACCCGTACCAGTACGCCAGAGCGTATGGCCGATGCCATCGACAGCTACTTCCTGAGCTCGCTGGGTTTCACCGGCCAATACACGGCGGGTGGCTATCCCATCGTCAACACCGCCAACAATACCTTCTTCAATCCGCTTTCACCGGCGCAATACCAGAGCTTTATGCGCAATGTGGGTGGTTTCTCCAGCACCTTCATCAACAACACCCGGGCCACCGTGTCCACCGACAAGCTGTTCACCTTGCCGGGTGGCGATGCGGGCTTTGCCTGGTTGGTGGAAGGTGGCAGCCAGGGCTGGACCCAGCCGGTGAACCCCTTGATTACCGATGGCGAGATCTGGGGCACGACGGCAACTGCAGGCGCGGGTACACGCGGCCATGTGGCCTCCGCCTTTGAATTGAACCTGCCCCTGCTCAAGCAGGTGACCCTGGATCTGTCGGGACGGTATGACCGCTACTCGGTGGGCTCGGGCGACAGCGGTTCCAGCAATGGCAAGTTCACCTGGAAAGCCGGTCTGGAATACCGTCCGTTCGAAAGCCTGCTGCTACGCGGCAATTATTCCACGGCCTTCCTGGCACCGGACATGTCTTCCCTGTTCCTGGGGCCCACCGGCAACTATCAGAATGTGACGGACTATTATCTTTGCCAGACTCAGGGTGGCGGCAAGAACTGCGCCCAGGACTTCACTGAGCAGGTCCAGGGTTCGGTGCTTGCCAACAGCAAGTTGAAGCCGACCACGGCCAGCACCTGGACCGCAGGCTTTGTGTGGGCGCCGGTGCAGGGTCTGAGCATCCAGTCGGACTTTCTGCATATCTCGATCAGCAACGAGATTGCCTTGCAGTCGGCTGATCAGTTGATGCGTACCGATTCGCAGTGCCGTCTGGGTGCCTTGTCCTCGACGTCGGCGGATTGCGCTGCTGCCGCTGCGCAGGTGACTCGTGATTCGCTGACGGGCGAGGTCACCAATATCACCCAGTACTACGTCAATATGTCGAACGAGACGACGAATTCGATCACCTCCGAGGTCAAGTATCAGTTCCCGCGAAGCCCGATCGGTCGCTTCGGGGTACAGCTGGATTACAACGTCATGCTCAAGCACGACTACCAGCAATACAAGGGCGGCGAAGTCATCAACCAGCTGACCAACCCGCTGTACAGCTCGGAATTCAAGAGCATCGTCTCCGGTGCACTCAGCTGGTCTTCGCTCAATCAGCGCTGGTCCAGCACCTTGTACTGGCATCGCTACGGTGCGACGCCGAACTATACGGCGATGGTCGCCGGTTACGGTACCGAGGGTGCCGGTTATCTGAAGCCCTGGATCACCTTCAACTGGAGCCTCAACTACTCGCCGACCCGCAAGCTGGATCTGTCGCTGTTGGTCAACAATGTGATGAACAAGATGCCGCCCAGGGATCCGACCTACAGCTCCTTCCCGTACTACAACTCCTACAACTACAACCCCTACGGCCGCGAGATCATGGCCCAGGCGGATTACAGGTTCAATCTGTAATTCATGGGCAGGGGATGCCGGTCTGATTGGCATCCCCTGAAGAGGTCAAGGATGTGCCGGCGATCGAACGATCGCCGGCTTTTCTTTGCTCGCCGTGAATTCCCGAGTCATGCAGTCGATATTTTGCGCACTGCCGATGGCAGGGCCACATCGTTGCAAGGATTACGTTGTGATCATGCGCTAGGCACTATGCAGAACGGCGGCCTCGCGGCCGCCGTTCTGCATGAACAATGGGGCCATATCCGAGCTTGTCTCAGCCCGTTTTGACGTCCTTCAGCGCCTTCAGTACGTCGGCCTGGCGCATCGGCAGATGCCGCAGACGGGCGCCGGTCGCGGCGAAGATAGCATTTCCGATGGCCGGAGCGACCACCGTGGTGCCGGGTTCACCAAGGCCGGTGGGCACTTCGGTGCTGGCCACGAACTCGATGTCCATATCGGGCACGTCCGCCATCCGCAGCGGGGTATAGGTGTCCAGATTGGTATCGGCCACTTCGCCGTGATCGAAGGTGGTGCCTTCATACAAGGCCATGCTCAGGCCCCACAGGGCGCCGCCCTCGATCTGGGCGGCGGCACCGCTGGGATGCACGATGGTGCCGGCATCCACCACGATATCCAGCTTCTCGACCTTGACGAAACCGGTGGCGCGATCGACTTTGACTCGCGCCACGCAGGCGATCCAGGTCGGCATGCCGCGTTCCTGACCGAAGGTGGTGCAGATGCCCAGGCCGGTATCGGCCGGCAGCGGCCTGCCCCAGCCGGCTTTCTCGGCGACCCGCTTGACCACGGCCGCCTGGCGCAAGGCCCCGCCGGTGGAATTGGGGGCTTCACCTGCATTGCGGCCCTTGCCATCCAGCAACTTCAGGCGGAAGGCCACCGGGTCGATCTGCAGCTTGTGGGCGGCTTCGTCGAGAAAGGTTTCCGAAGCCCAGCTGGTCCAGCCAGGGCTGACCGAGCGCAGCCAGCCTGGACGGAAGGCGCGGTTGGCCAGATCATTGGAAATGGCCCGTACCCGTTGCGATCCGACGGTATACCAGCTGTCGGCACCGGCGATGGCAAAGGGGTCGTACTTGCCATTGAGGCCCTTGGCCAGCGCGGCGGCAGCCATCACCTGGGTCGGCCAGCCGGCGCTGGCATCGTGCTGCATGGCCTGCACCGAACCATCGGTGCCAAAGGCCATCCGCACTCGCTGCAGGGTCGGCGAGCGGAACGAATCGAAACGGGCATCATCCGGACGCATCAGCAGCACCTTGACCGGAATGCCGCCCAGCGCCTTGGAAGCCAGCATGGCCGGGATGATGACGTCACCGTTCAGACGCCGGCCGAAACCTCCACCGAGCAGCTGGTTGTGGATGATGACCTTTTCTTCCTTGGTTCCCACGGCCTGGGCCAGGGTGGGAAGAATCAGGCTCTGCCACTGGTTGCCGGTATAGATGTGCCACTCGTCGTCCTTGCTGAAGGCGATGGCATTCATCGGCTCCAACTGGAAATGCAGCACGCTGGAAGTGGTGTAGCTCTGTTCCAGGGTGTCGGTGGCATGGGCAAAGGCCTCGTCCACGCCCGGATCGTCGAATACCATCACGCCCTGGGCCGGATCGGCGATCTGTTTGGCGGCATGGTCGATCAGGGTGGATTCGGAGACCTGCTGGGTATCGTCACTGTACCAGTCGATCTTCAGCGCATCAGCCGCGAGATTGGCCGCCCAGTAGGTGTCGGCAATGGCCAGCACCCAGCCGGTCACGGTACCTGTCGGATCATTGATGATCAGGTACTGGCGGTAGCCGGGGATCTTGCGGGCTTCGCTGTCATCGACATGGGTGACGTGCGAGCCGTTGCGGGTCGGCGCGACACGCGGCCTGGCATGGACCATGCCGGGGAATTCGATGTCAATGCCGTACTTGGCCTTGCCATCGGTCTTGTCGGGAATATCCAGCGCACCGGTGTCGATGCCGATCATGCGCCGCTCGGAGGCGGGCTTGATCGGCATCTTGGCCAGTTCATCGGCGCTGTAGCTGCGGCTGAGCTTGCCCTTGCTGACAATATCGCCATAGCTGATGGTGCGGCCACCGGCATGGACTTCGCCGTTGCGGGCAATGCAGTCTGCAGGATTGACGCCGAGCAGACGGGCGCCTTCCGCGATCATGGCCTGGCGCCCTGCGGCACCGGCCTGGCTGAAGATCGGGTAGGTCTGCCATACCGACCAGCTGCCGCCGGTGACCATCATGCCCCATTTGGCAGCGGTGGGAACGTATTCGATGCTGACCTTGTCCCAGTCGGCTTCCAGCTCGTCGGCCAGGATCCGCGCCAGCGCGGTGCCGACGTGCTGACCCATCTCGGCCCGGATGATATGGACCAGCACATTGCCTTCACCGTCGATCCGGTACCAGATCGTGGGTTCATAAGCGCCCTGGGCAATGGCGGCGTCCGGATCGGCGGCGAAGACGTCGCCGGCCCGGGTGAAGGCCAGCATGAAGCCGGCGCTGGCGGCACCGATGATGAAGCCGCGGCGGCTCAGGGTCGGTTCTTTCCAGCCTTTGCGTTGCTCGCTTCCCAGCTTAATCATGTTGAGCCTCCACCGGCAGGGCCACGCCATTGATCTCGGCGGCAGCGATCTTGATCGCCTTGCGAATGCGCACATAAGCCATGCAGCGGCAAAGGCTGCCGTTCATGACGGCGCTGATCTGGTCGTCGGTCGGGTTGGGGTAATCGTGCAACAGGGTGGCGGCCTGCATGATCTGGCCGGACTGGCAATAGCCGCACTGCGGAGCCTGGGCTTCGCGCCAGGCTTTCTGCAGGGGGTGGTTGCCGTCGGTGGACAGGCCTTCGATGGTGGTGATCTGCGCACCGGCGATGGCCGATACCGGCGTGATGCAGGAGCGCTGGGCACGGCCATTGACGTGGACGGTGCAGGCGCCGCACATGTTGACGCCGCAGCCGAATTTGGTGCCGGTCAGCTTCAGCTCGTCGCGGATCACCCACAGCAGGGGGGTGTCGGGCGCGGCGTTGCTGGAAACCGTCTGGCCATTGAGTTTGAAATCAGTCATCAGTCTGTTGCTCCTAGACTTGTATAGCGACCAGGCGGTGCTCAGGGCTCGGTGGACAGCTTGCGCAGCTCGGCAATACGGGCAGGGAGATCATCCCATTCACCCTTGTCGGTGCGGCTGCGGCGCAGATAGTTGGCCAGATCGGCAATGTCCTTGTCGGTCAGGGCATGCTTGAAACCGGGCATCATCGCGGTGGGCAGGCCGTCGGGCATGCTGACACCGTTGAGTACCACCATCACCAGGTCGTTCGGATTGTTGGCATTCAGCGCCGTGGTCAGGGCCAGCTCGGGTCGCATCAGCTGTGGCTCGTCGCCGCCGTTGTAGTGACAGGATGCACAGGCGGCGCGGAAAATCTGCGCACCATGGTCTGCCGGGCGAACTGTATCGGAGGCCGATTTGGCAAGGGCCTGCTTGATCACGGCCTGGGTGTCGACATGGCGCTGGGCCGAGCCATCCAGATCGGCATAGTAGGTGGCAATGGCATGCACGTCCGAGTCGGGCAGCTGTGCCAGCTGACGAGTGACGTGGCCCATCGAACCGCCGGCCGAGCCGTGCAGGGCGGTGGCACCGGTCTTCAGGAAGGTATACAGCTCCTGCTCGGTCCAGGGAATCGAGGACGGATTGCTGGCATTGAGCGGCGGCGCGTACCAGCCTTCGATGATGTTGCCGTTGTAGCGCTGGTCACCCTGTTCTTCGGCCTGCCACAGATTGCGGGGCGAGTGGCAGGAAGAGCAGTGGCCCAGACCTTCGGCCAGATAGGCGCCGCGATTCCACTCGGCACTCTTGGACGGATCGGGCTGGAACTTGCCGGGACGGAAGGACAGCAGCTTCCAGCCCCATTCGAAGGCGCGGATGTTCAGCGGGAACGGCAGGGTATTGGCCGGTGCTTCCTGATGGACCGCCGGGCGTGTCATCAGATAGGCATAGATGGCCTGTACGTCGGCATCGCTGACCTTGGTGAAATGGTCGAACGGAAAGGCCGGGAACAGATGCTTGCCGTCACGGCGGACGCCTTCACTCATGGCACGGGCAAAAGCGGCCTCTGACCAGCGACCGATGCCGGTATCCGGGTCAGGGGTGATGTTGGTCGAGTACAAGGTGCCGAATGGCGTCTTGAATGACAGGCCGCCAGCCAGTTCCTTGCCGCCGGGCGCGGTGTGGCAGGTCACGCAGAAGCCGGCGGCGGTGGCCAGACGTCCGCGCTCGACTTCATCGGCGGAAAAGCTGGAGGCGGCGGGAGGGCTGATCGGGGCGATCGCCGGACGGTGCGAAAGAATTGCAAATCCGGCGGCGGCGACAATGATCAGGCCGACCGCGATGGTCAGCAGGCGTTTCAGCATCGATGGAATCTCCGCGTGGATATGCCGGGGCATATCGTGTTCTGAACTGTTTCATGGCATGACGCATGTCGTTCGACCGTGACCCGGCAATACAGGCAGCCACCAAGGCCGTTATGTCTGTTTGACGGCATCGGCGGGTACAGGCCAATCGGTCGCAGGCGCATGATACTACCTTCAGCTGTGCATGCCAGTATTTTGTTGCATCGCAACAAAACGGGCTCCAACAAGCATGGCCGCCTTGCGGCGGCCATCTCGTATGGGTTGGGCAGTACCGTGGTCCGGTAGCGCCGGATCAGTCGACGGGGATCCAGTCCACGACTTCGCCCTGCGCGTAGATAATGTCGCGTGGCGGTAACCTGACGATGGCGTTGGTGCTGGCCAGATTGCTGAGCATGTGCGATTCCTGGGCCGGCAGAGGTCCCAGCAGAACCTGACCCGATGACGAGACGTGCTGGTGCACGCGCAGCCACTGGGTGCGCTGTGCATCGGCCCGGATCGCCTGTGCCAGGGTCCCGTGGAGCCAGCAGGGGCGCGGCCGGGATCGCCCTTCCATCCGGTCCAGGACATGGACCACATGAATGGCCAGACAGGTCCAGACCGCTCCGGGATTGCCGGGAATGCCCAGCAGCATGCCGGCGTCGCCGCTGCCGAACCACAACGGCTTGCCGGGTTTCTGGGCCAGCTTCCAGAAATGCGGCTGCAGTCCGAGGGCTTCCGCCGCTGCCGGAATGTAGTCTTTGTCGCCCACCGAGACGCCGCCGGTGGTGATCACGAGGTCGGCGCTGGCCAGACCTGCGGCGATCCGCTGGCGGGTCGCTTCAGGGTCGTCAGGCAGGTATTCGAGTGACACCTCGTGATAACCGCGTTCGGCAAACCAGGCCTGCAGCAGGGCACCGTTGGCGTCATGCACCTGACCGGGGCGGAGCGCCTGGCCGAAAGGCACGACTTCGTCGCCGCTGACCAGCAGGGCGATGCGGGGTTTGCGATGGACTTCCAGGCTCGTCACGCCGGCCATCGCCAGCGCCGCCAGCAGTCCGGCATCCAGGACCTGGCCGGCTTGTGCAAGCGTCTGGCCTGCCTTGACCTCGTCGGCTTGTCGTCGTACGCCCTCGCCAAGCCGGAGCGGAGCGTCGAGGTGGATGCGGCCGGCCTCGTTGCGCACGATTTCCTGGCGGGCGATGGTATCGGTGCCGGGCGGCAGCATGCCGCCGGTGAAAATGCGCACCGCATGACCGGGGGCGACCTGGGTGCCCGGGCCGACACCGGCGGCGGCCACGGCAGCATCCAGCTGCAATCCCTGATCCGCCTGAGCGAGGCTGGCATAAGCCAGTGCGTACCCGTCGAGTGCGCTTTGGGTGAACGCGGGCAGATCGGTCCGTGCCTGGGCAGGGGCGGCCAGCACCCGGCCGAGGGCCGCAGGCAGCGGTACCGATTCGGTGGCCAGTGGCCGGCAGTGGGTCGCGTAGCTTAGAAAGGCGTCCTCGATGGAATGCATCGTATGTGATCTCGTCAGGATTCAGGCAAGGGGTCCAGCCAACCATGCCGGATGGCCTGGTGCAAGTTTTCAGGTGTATCGACATCCAGGGCCAACTGCGGTGCAGGCAGCACTTGCAGGCCGACGTCCGGACCGCGCAGCAGTCGGCGCAGCCCGGTGTCACCGTCCAGATTTCGCCCCTGCAGCCATGTCGGGCGTCTGAGCACGGCCGGCACGCCAGCCAGGCCGTGGTAGCCGCTGGCGATGTCCTTGTCCGGATGGCCGCGGGCGGCGGCCAGCAGCCTCTGCAGATGCTGCAGGTCAAGCGCCGGCTGATCGATGGTGGTGAACAGACAGGGGCCCGGATGGTCGCCCAGGGCTTCCACCAGACGGCGCACCGAGCTGCCCATGCCGCTGGACCAGTCGGGATTGGCGATGATTTCAAGGTCCAGGTCGCGCAACTCGTGCGCCACCTCGTCGCCGCCGCCACCGATCACGATCAACCGCCGGGCTGCCGGCAATTGCAGCGCCAGCCTGGCGAAATGCCGGACCAGGGTGGTGCCGCCCAGGGTCAGCAGTTGTTTGGGGCGACCCAGTCGCCTACTGCCGCCGGCAGCCAGCAGCGCGATGGCTGGCGGCGAATCAGCGGGCCGGGACATCGGCGGCGCGTTGATGCCATTGCTGGGTGATTTCGGCGACGATGGCGAGTGCGATCGCCATCGGGCTTTGTCCGCCCAATGGCAGGCCGGCCGGGGCCTGCAGCCGTGCCAGCCGGTCTGGCGGCAGGCCGTCGGCCTGCAGGGCCTGCAGACGCTGGTCGCGCTTGTGGCGGGCGCCCAGCACACCGACGCAGAAGGCTTCCGAGCGTAGTGCCCAGCTCAGCACGGCATGATCAATGCTGCCGTCATGGGTCAGGGTATAGACCGCCGTGTCCTGATCCAGCTCGATCTGCCCGATGGCTTGTTGCAGCGGTTGCGGCAGGTAGCGATCCAGCACGAAGGGCGGTGCTGCGGCCGGGCCGTCAGGTCGCAGCAGCCAGGTTTCCATTTCCAGCTGACCTGCCAGCTGCAGCAGGGCGAGGGTCACCGGGTCGTGACCGACGGCCACCAGCCGGATCGGGGGGCGGTGGCATTGCCGGAAGTGACCGGGGTTTGCTCCGGCCTGCACGGTGCAGGTCGACTGCCATTGCATATGACCCGAGGTCAGGTCGGTATCGACCTGGAAGATCCGGCGCTGCTGGCGCGCGTCTTGCCAGGTCTCGACATAGCCGGCCGGATCTTGCAGCAGGCGCAGCCACAGATGGATGCGGCCGCCGCAACTCAGTTGCAGATCCAGGACCGGACTGCCTGCACCGTAGTCCAGCAATCGCGGGTGACCGTCAGCGAATACGGCCATGGCTTCCAGGGCGACAGCGGCCTCGACGCAGCCGCCGGAGACATAACCGGCCATGTCGCCGGATTCGGCAATCGCCATCTCGCTGCCCAAGGGGCGTGGTGAACTGCCCTGGATCCAGATCAGCGAGGCCAGCACGACACGTTGGTCGCGTCGCAGACATTCCTGCAGGAACGGCAGCAGGTCGTGCTTGACCCCGAACATCGGCCAGTCGGGTGGCAGCAGGGGCGGGGTCATGGTCGTCATGGGTCCTGGCGCCTCAGGCGGCATAGCCACCCGGGTGATCCGCGCCTGCATGGACATCGATCAGGTGCACGATGCCGGGGAGCAGGGCGGCCATCGACTCCTCCACCGCGCGACGACTTCCGGGCAGGGTGATGATCAGCGAGTTGCCGCTGAGTCCGGCGATCCCGCGTGACAGCATGGCGTAAGGCGTTCGGCGCTGGCCGAAGCCGCGGGCGGTTTCCATCAGACCGGGAATTTCCTTGTCCAGCATGGGCTGCACGGCATCAACGGTGATGTCCCGGGGCCCGAGGCCGGTGCCGCCGACGGTCAGAATCAGCTCGATGCCTTGTTCGCGATCGGCCTGCAGAGCCTGACGCAAGGCATCGGCATTGTCCGGCAAAACACGGCAGCCGACAGGTTCGAAGCCCGCCTGCTCAAGGATGTTGCCAGCGGCCACTCCGGCGGTATCGGCCTTTTCGCCGGCGGCGACACGATCAGAAAGCACGATCACGCTGGCGCGGCGGGGCCGGCTCAGATGCCGTACGAAATGCGATTTGCCGCCCTGTTTCTCCAGCAGACGCGAATCGGAAATCCACAGCTGTTCCGGTTCGCAATAAGGCTTGAGCATGTCGTAAATCGTGAGAGCCGCCAGATTGGCGGCCAGCAGTGCTTCCATCTCCACACCAGTGGCTCCGATGGTCAGCACCGTGGCGCGGACAGCCACCCGGTCAGCGGCCAGTTCGAAATCGACATCGGCACGATAGATCGGCAGCGGATGGCACAGCGGGATCAGTTCATCGCAGCGCTTGGCGGCGAGAATGCCGGCCACCCGCGCGGTTTTCAGCGGATCGCCTTTTTCGGTATCCCCGCTGCGCAGGCGCTCGATGCACTCGGCGGGAGCGTGCAGTACGGCGACGGCTTCGGCCTGGCGCAGGGAATCGGGCTTGAGGCTTACATCTTTCATGGATTTTCCGGGTAGGACAACGGCATCGATCTTGGCAGACCGATCATGGCAATTCAGCGGACGGCGTGGCGTGATGCGCGTGTGCCGAATGGTCATGCGCGGGTTCATCATCTTCCCGTATGCAGCAGCCTTCGACGAAGCGGCTGCTGCCGTCACCGTAGAATTCCTCCTTCCAGATCGGTGCGCGATGCTTGACCTCGTCCACTGCATGGCGACAGGCGGCGAAGGCTTCTGCACGATGCGCGGCACGGGCGACACAGACGATGGCGACATCGCCGATGGCAAGGCGACCGACCCGGTGGCGGACCTGCAGATAAGGTACGCCGAAACGTGCGCGGGTTTCCGCCTCGATTTCGCGAATCAGTTTTTCGCAGACCGGGGCATGCGCGGTATAGCAAAGGGCCTCGACCTGGCGATTGTCATGGTGATTGCGAACGGTACCGACGAAGCTGGCCAGGCCGCCGCACTCGGGGTAGCGGTCAAGCGCCAGCAGCGGCTCGATGGGGAAGGGTTCGGCACAGATCCTGGCCGCGGTATCTTCGGAATGCATGGCTCTCAACCTCCGGCAACAGGGGGCAGCAGGCCGATGATCCGGTCTGCAGGGATGGGGTGGCTGCGTTTGACGATGGTATCGCCGCTCACGCAGGCGCAGCGCTCGATGGCGTCGGCCAGGGCAGGCCTTGCCTGCTTGAGTGCATTCAGGGCGGCGCCGATGTCCGTGGTGTGCGCGGGCAGTTCCAAGGCCAGTCGGGACTGGCCCAGTTGCCGCTCCATGGCGGCGAAAAATTCAAAAGTGACGTCCAAGTTCGGCTTCCTCAGGTCGTCCGGGCCCGGATCGACGGATCGGTGGCGGGGGATGAGATCGGCAGGCCGTGACGACGCAGCGGGCGGGTACGGCCTGGATGGAAGAGGATCTTCATCATGGTATGACAGGGCAAGAGGTATTCCGGCTCAGCTGTCCACGGGCTCGTCGATGACCCGGCCCAGCGGCACGGGTCGATGCAGGGCATGGACGCTCAACTCGCGCAGCGCATCCAGCTGGCCCAGCAATTGGGCCAGCAGACCCTGGACCAGGCGCAGGCTGTCGTCGCCGCAGCGATCGCAGGCCCCGTTTTCCAGTTGCCCGATCAGCTGCCGCTCATCGCATCGCGGCAAGGCACGGTCGGGATTCGGGCTTTCCAGGTGACTGGCAATCTGCTCCCAGCTCTGGCTCAGTCGGGCGGTCGTCTGTTCGATCAACTGGTAGCTGTGACGTGCGGCCGGTGTGCGGCGGCTGTCCAGCATCTGGCGATGGACGCCCAGTGCCGAGAGATGGCCCAGCAAGGTATGCGAGCAGGTCAGGAACCGCAGCATGATCTCGGTATTGTGCTGACGCCCGTCGGGTTCCTTCAGCATATTGGCCAGGGCCGAGCTCAGGGCCGCATCGGCAGCCAGGGCCTCGTCGCGGCTGCTGCGGTAGGCGATGTCATCGACCTCGCCCGAGGTGTACTGGGTGATGACTTCGCGAAGATAGCGGCTGTCGCTGCGCAGTGAGCGGGCCAGCACCAGATTCAGTCGCCGCATCTGCCAGTCAGGAAGAATCCAGCGCATCGCCAGCCAGCCCAGGCTGACGCCCAGCACAGTGTCGATCAGACGGGGCATGATCACCGCGAAGCCGCTGCCGGTCTGGTTGAAACACAGCATCACCATCATGGTGGCGGCGCCGGTGGCCGCGGCATAGTGGCTTCGGCGGGTCGCGAAGAACAAGGGGCCTGTCAGCACGAACAAGGCCAGCTGCATCGGCCGCTGCGGAAACAGGGTCAGCAGGGCCCAGCCCAGCAGCAGACCGGCCAGGGTACCGCCGATGCGTTCCCATTGCCGGCGGCGGGTGGCGCCGTAACTGGGCTGGCAGACGAAGGCGGTGGTCAGCAGGATCCAGTAGCCTTGTTCTGCATGATAAAGATGCATCACGGCATAGCCTGCCAGCAGCGCGATCGACAATCGCACCGCATAGCGGAATCGCGGCGCGTTCGGTGTCAGTTGCCGCCGGACCGAGTCCCAGGCGGCGGCCAGCATGGCCTTCGGCGGCAGGCCTGGCGGGTTGCCGGCGGGGGACTGGGCCGTCAACGGCGGCTGATCGATATAGTCCATCTGCTGTTGCAGACCGGCCAGATTGTGGCGGATGGCCGACAAGGCCCGCCACAGGTCAGGCCGCGGCGGTTCGGCCAGATCGGCCAGCCAGTCCATTGACTTCTGCAGTTCGGCGAGTGCCTGCTGGCCTTCGCCGCAGCCGGTATAGCTGAAGTGCATGCGCAAGGCCTGTGCACGTTTGCGACAGGCGGCGGCATGCAGCCGGATCAGGCGCTGGCAGCGGAACAGCACGTCGCTGTGGAACAGGTCGCGTGCCAGGGCGCGATAGGGATGGTGCGAGGAACTGGCGCGCTCGTGGATGCTGCGGGCCAGAAAATACAGCTGCATAGGCGCATCGATCGACTGCCGGGAGCGCGGACTTGTCATCCGGCTCAGCAGCAGGTTCCAGCATGACTGCAACGATTGCACTACCCGCTCGTTGCGCATGGCCAGCTCCAGCTGGGTCCGTTCCAGATGGCTGCCGTCATCGGGCTCGAACAGTCTCGCCTTGCAATCCAGATAGCCTGCCAGCGCATCGAAGACGGCAGCCAGCGACTGGCGGATGATCTGCTCGGGGAACAAGGCCCCCCACAACAGGCTGAGCGCGCCGTACCACGCCGCGCCCTGCAGGATCCAGCGAGCCTGGCTCCAGTTCGACATGCCCGGGACCGGATGCTGGTCGTTGACCAGCATGGTGTAGATCGCCAGGATGATGGTGGCGCCACTGATCGCCGCACAGCGGTTGCCGATCGCGCCCAGCATGATGACTGCGAAAGCCGCCAGCGGCAGGGCGACGGCGAAGGGCAGGGTGAAGGGAAACAGGGCCGTGATCGAGGTCACGGTGACAGTGAACAGGGCCAGGGTGCCCAGCAAGGCCTTCAATCGCTTGAGACCGGTATCCTCGGTTTCCGCCAGCGCGCCGGCAATGCTCCCCAGCAGCAGCGGAATCATCAGGTGCGGATTCCCCTGCCACTGGCACCACAGCACGATGCCGCCCATTGCGACCAGGATGCGCAGGCTGTCGGCAAAGCTGTCGGAGGCGCGGATCTGGCGCACGAAGCGGGTCGGGGAAATACGCAACATGTCTCAGGCAATCGGGCAGGGGTGGGCGATAGCATACCGAATGTGCAGGCAGATCGTGTTGCGCTGCAACATCAGAGGATGGCCTGTCGTCGTCGGAGCCGGCAACGCATGCCGTATTCGAGCACGAACAGCAGGCCCATCAGCAGGTAGGCGACGCCACCATTGTACAGCGCCCACCAGTGCAAGCTGCCCCAGAGACTCAGGCCGGCGGCGATGCTGCCGTTGAGGATGAAGAAACCCAGCCACAGCCAGGTGACCCGGCGGGTATAACGCACGCCTGCGGCTGGCAGGTCGGGTTCCTGCAGGCGAGCCAGCCGCTCGATGGCGGGCATGCCGCGGTGCAGGCTGGCGGCGAAACCCAATGCCAGGGCGAGATTGATCAGGCAGGGATACCAGCGCTCGATGCCGGGCCAGGGCTGCCATACCAGCAGGCTGCAATAGGCCAGGACCAGTGCGGCCAGCGTCCAGGGTCGTGCCTGCTGTCCGCGCCAGGCGGTCAGTCGCAGCATCCAGCTGGCCGCCAGCACGGCGGCCAGCAGCACGGGCGAGGTCCGACCCAGGCCGGCATAGACGGCCAGCGGGTACAGCAGGCTGGTCAGAACCAGCAGTAACAAGCCGAGTTTTTGCATGGCTTCAGCTTAGCATCGCGTTCCGCGATGCTCCCATGTTCAGCTTGCGGCATCGCTGGTAGCCTTGCCGTTTTGACGGGAGAAATCAGTTGATCAAGCGAATCGATGCGGGTGCGCGCATGTCGGAGGCCGTAATTCACCACGGTCTTGTCTATCTGGCCGGGCAGGTGCCGGAAACCGTTTCGGCGGATATCCAGACCCAGACTCGCGAGGCTCTGTCGGCGATCGACGATCTGCTGGCGCAGGCCGGCAGCGACAAGACTCATATTCTGCAGGCTCAGGTATTTCTGGCCGATCTGGCGGACTTTGCCGGCATGAACGAAGCCTGGGATGCCTGGGTGGTGCCGGGAAAGGCGCCGGCACGGGCGACCGTGCAGGCGGCTCTGGCTGATCCGGGCTGGAAGGTTGAGATTCTGGTCACGGCCGCGGTGGCTTCGTGAGGGCGGCCTCGTACTCCCTGCATCGGTCGCTGGCCGGTCTGGCCATGCTGGGCATGATTGCCTTGGCCCCCTTGGCTGCGCAGGCTGGTGAACCGGTGCCGCCTTGCGATGTGGGGCATTTTCTGGCCGATCAGCAGGGCATGGCTTCCGGCGAGATCCGTGGTGACCGGCTGGAAGATGTCTGCGGCACGGTGGTGCATGTCTACGGCAAGCGCCGTACCCGCAGTGGTTGGCATGGCTATTTTCTGCTGCAGGTCGCGCCAGGGCGAGTGATTCGTATCGTCTCGGATCTGGATCGCATGAATGCTCCGGCCTGGCCATGGGTAGCCGAAGGCGATCATGCGACGGTGCGCGGGCGTTACTACTATGACAACCCCCGCAGCCAGGGCATTGACTGGACCCATCATGGCACGGGTCGCAACTGGCCGACGGCAGGCTATGTCGTCGTCAATGGCCGCAACTACCAGTAAGCGAGGCGCCTTGGTCGCGTTGGTCGAGGTCGCTGTCTGGTGCAGATGTCAGGCGGCGACCTCGTCCTTGTCCAGATAGCCTCGATGGCGGGCCAGATGTGACAGAGCCCAGGCCAGGCTCGCACACAAGGCGATACCGATCAGCATCGGCTGCGGACGGCCATCGGCGAAAGGGCTGATCAAGGCGATCACCACGGCCCCTGCCGCCAGCTGCAAGGTTCCCAGCATGGCCGAGGCGGCGCCGGCGCGTGCGCCGTGGGCATCGAGTGCCAGCACGGCGGTGCAGGGTGATACCAGGCCTAGGCAGCCATAACCGGCCATCAGCAGGCCCAGCATCAGCGGCAGGCTGGGTGAGTGGCCCAGCGATAGCGCGGCCAGCAGTCCCATGATCAGCGCATAGGCGGTTACGGCGCCGGCCAGGACTCTGGGCAGGCCGTGGCGTGCCGCGAGTCCGGGACTGAGCAGTGAGCAGCCGATCAATGTAAAGGCGTTGGCTGAAAAGGCGAGGCTGAACTGCCTGGGGCTGAGACCGTAATGGTTGATCAGCACGAAGGATGAGCCGGAGAGATAGACAAAGAAGCCGGCACTGCCAAGGGCGCCGATGCCGACCAGAATCAGGAATCGTGCATCCCTTGCCAGATCCAGATAGGTCCGCCAAGCTCGTCCGGCTTTCTGCCGCGGATCCGGCAGGCGGGTCTCAGGGAGGGCTCGGCGTGTCATCAGCAGGCCGATCACGGCAAACAGTCCGGTCCATCCGAAGATCCATTGCCAGGGCAGGTACTGAACTACCAGGCTGCCGCTCAGAGGCGCCAGGATCGGCGAGACGCTGAAGACCACCATCAGTCGGGCCATCATGCGAGCGGCGTCTACTCCGGTGAACAGGTCGCGGACTACCGCACGGGGTATCACCGACATGGCGCCCGCGCCCAGCCCCTGCAGGCAGCGGAAGGCGATCAGCAGGCCGATGGACGGGGCCAGGGCGCAGCCGATGCTGCCGACCAGAAAGATCAGCAGTCCAGCCAGCAGCGGAGGCTTGCGGCCGACGCGGTCGGACCAGGGGCCATACAGCAGCTGGCTGGCACCGAAACAGAGGAAGAATACCCCCAGGCTGGCCTGGACCCAGCTCGAGGAGCTGTGGAACCAGTTTCCGATGGCCGGCAGTGCCGGCAAATACATGTCGATGGCGAAGGGGCCGATGGCTGACAGCAGGCCCAGTACCACTGACAGGCCGAGCGAGGGAGAACGGAGCATGGCCGAGCCTCGGGATGGGGCTGGAGAAGGCGGCTGCGCCGGAGCGCAGTCACGATGGACGTTGCGATCCTTCAGTTGAGGCTGCGAACCCGGCCGCCGTCGGCGGCAATGCTGGTGCCGTTGACATAGCCGGCTGCCGGACTGCACAGGAAAGCGGCCAGCGCGGCGACTTCGGCCGGTTCGCCAAAGCGTCCGGCGGGCACGTCCTTCAGCATCGCCTGCGCCACGTCTTGCGGACTCAGTCCGCGACTTTCGGCGCGGCCGTCGATCAGGCGCTCCAGGCGACCGGTCTGCGTATAGCCGGGCAGCACATTGTTGACCGTGATGCCATCGGCTGCCAGTTCGCCGGCCAGGGTCTTGGCCCAGGCGGCCGTGCCGGCGCGCACGATGTTGGAGACGCCAAGACCCGGCAGAGGCTCTTTCACCGAGGTGGAAATGATGTTGACGATGCGGCCGTAGCCGGCTTCACGCATGCCGGGAAGCAAGGCCTGCAGCAAGACCTGCGCGGCACAGAGGTGCTGCTGGAAGGCGGCCTGCAATTGGGCCGGACTGGCTTCATGCAACGGGCCGGGGGCGGGGCCGCCGCTGTTGTTGATCAGGATCTGCACCGGGTGGCGGTCATGCAGCTGCGCGGCCTGTGCGGCAAGCGATTCGGTGGCCAGCATGTCGGCGCAGAGAATGTCGTGGCGCTGGCCTTCGGCGGGCTGCGGCAATTCCGCAAGCACGGTCTCGAGTCCGGCCTGCGAGCGGGCCAGCAGGGTGACATCGGCGCCCATGCCGGCCAGTTCGATGGCGATGGCTCGGCCAATGCCCTGGGAAGCGCCGCAGACTAGGGCGTGTCGTGTCCGCAAGTCGAGATTCATGGTCAGATCCTGAGGTGGAGCGGTTTCAACGGGCCAGCCAGCGGATGGCTAGCGCTGCCAGCCAGAAGATCCAGGCCAGCCGCGGCGTCCAGGTCCAGATGCGCTGCCAGCGACGGATGACCGGGTCGTTCAGCAGCTGATGCAGCGGCGGAACGGCGGTCTTGAGCACCATGGTCATCCGCATCCAGCGTGCCGCCCAGCGGAGGCGTTGACCGGGTGGCTGGATGATCGCCCATCGGGCGGGATGCTGCTGCCGCAGGCGGCGGGTGATCCGCCAATGCGCCAGATAATGCAGCAGGAAACAGGAGACGCCCAGCAGCAGTAGGGCCAGATAGATCAGCAACGTCATGGCGCGCTCAATGGGTGGCGGTATTGGCGGGCACGGTGGCCGTGGCCGTTCCCGTAGGCTGGTCTGCACCGGTGGTGCCGGTGTCATGGCGCCAGAATTCCAGGGTGCCGCCCAGATCACTGAGCAGGCCGTTGCCGGGTTTGGGCTTTTCGCAGATGGCCTTGTCCAGCGCCCGGCGGTAGGCATTGCTCATCATCCCGACCCAGAAGGCACCGTCGGGGCCGTGCTGGACCTGCATGGTGTTGCTGCTGTCCCGCATGCCGCCCATCAGTCCGGTACCGGCGGTGTCATCCACGGCGGACTGCTCCCAGTAGGTATTGCTGGACAGCTGGCTGGCCGAGCTGTAGAGCACCAGATAACGGGCTTCGGGGGAGCGGATCACCACCCGGCCGAAAGCGCCGCTGGTGGCATCGCTCCAGCCCATATATTCGCAGAGCGCCACGTCCTGGTTGGCAATCGGCTGGAAGGCTGCGTCCAGAATGGTGAACGTGGGGGCGAACAGATAGCTGCTGTGCACCCAGCGGCCATTGATTTCCGCCTTGAAGCCGATCTCGTAGGGCAGTTTCAGCCCGTAAGGCAGGGCAAAGGTCATGAAATGGGTGCGCGAGCCATTGAGGTTCGCCACCGGGCTGTTGGCACCGAACTGGAACCGGGTCGGCTGCCAGGGCAGCCGGGTCTGGTAGGAGAAGTCGGCATAGCTGTTGCAGCACGGTGTGGCGTGCTGCAATTTCAGCTTGGCCTGGGCCAGGACCTGAGTCATGTCGGGCGCCTGCGGCAGCGCCTTGAAGGGATCCAGGCGGCCCATCGTATGGCAGGCGAGCAGGCCTGCGCACAGCAGCCATACGGCGATCAGATGTAACAGGCGGCGAAGCATGGAGCGGTTCCTCAGAATTCAGCCGTGCCGGCCGCCCGGGGATAGGGGATGGCGTCACGGATATTGGACAGGCCACAGATATAGACCAGCAGCCTTTCAAATCCGAGACCATAACCGGCATGCGGCACCGAGCCGTAGCGCCGCAGGTCGCGATACCAGCTGTAGGTGGCTGGATCCAGGCCGAACTGCCGCATGCGCAGATCCAGCTGGTCCAGGCGCTCTTCGCGCTGCGATCCGCCGATGATCTCGCCGATGCCGGGCGCCAGCACGTCCATGGCGGCGACGGTGCGGCCGTCGTCGTTCAGGCGCATATAGAACGACTTGATCGCCTCGGGATAGTTCATCACCACCACCGGACGACCGACATGTTTCTCGGCCAGATAGCGTTCGTGCTCGGTTTGCAGATCCACGCCCCATTCGACGGGGAACTCGAATTTCTCGCCGCAGTTCTGCAGGATCTTGACGGCATCGGTGTAGTCGATGCGCTCGAACGGCGCCTGGATAAACGCTTCCAGCCGCTCGGCGGCGCCGGGCAGCACCCGCTCGGAGATAAAGGCCATGTCATCGGCACGCTCCTCCAGCACCGCCTTGAAGATCGCCTTCAGAAAGGCTTCGGCACTGCTGGCGATATCGGCCAGATCGGCAAAGGCGATTTCCGGTTCGACCATCCAGAACTCGGCCAGATGGCGGGTCGTGTTGGAGTTCTCGGCGCGAAAGGTGGGGCCGAAGGTGTAGACCTTGCTCATGGCCAGGGCATAGGCCTCGACATTGAGCTGGCCGGATACGGTCAGGAAGGCCTCGCGACCGAAAAAGTCCTTGCGGAAATCGATCTTGCCCTCGGGCGTACGGGGCAGGTTGGCCAGATCCAGAGTCGAGAGGCGGAACATGTCGCCCGCACCTTCGGCATCCGAGGTGGTAATGATCGGCGTATTGATCCAGAAGAAGCCCTCGCCGGTCAGATGCCGATGAATCGCCGTCATCATGGTGTGACGAATGCGGGTCACCGCGCCGAACAGGTTGGTGCGGGGGCGCAGGTGCGCCACTTCGCGCAGAAACTCCATCGAGTGCTGCTTGGGCTGGATCGGATAGGTCTCCGGATCGTCGACCAGACCGCAGACTTCGACGGTGTGGGCCTGGATCTCGAAGGACTGGCCCTTGCCCTGGGAGGCGACCAGCTCGCCGGTCACGATCAGGGAGGCGCCGCTGGTGAGATGCCTGATCTCGCTCTCGTAATTGGCCAGCTCGGCCGGGACCACAGCCTGGATGGGCGCGAAACAGCTGCCGTCGGTGATGTTGACAAAGGACAGGCCCGCCTTGGAATCGCGGCGGGTACGAACCCAGCCTCTGACGGTGAGAATGCTGCCGGCCGGATAGGTGCCGGATAATGCCTGTTTGACGCTGACCACCGCCATCGATTGAAACTCCTGCTGTCCGCCCCCAGTGAAAGGGCATGGGTTAAACCCCCATGATAGTCTAGTCACGGGGTACTGGGTGGCGCTCTCGCGCCGAAATGTCCCAGGTCCCGTGGATTTCACACGCGCCTTCCGGGCGCCAGCATGAGTTGATGGCCATGAGCATTACGATGACCCCCGCCGCCAGTGCACGCATGCGTGCCTTTCTTGACAAGTCGCCGGCCGCTCCGGGAATCCGTTTCGGGGTCAAGCGCACCGGCTGTTCGGGCTATGCCTACGTGGTGGATCTGGCTCCCGAGCTGGCTCAGGACGATACCCTGGTCGAAGTCGAGGGCGTGCCGCTGGTGATCCGCAATGACAGCCTGGCTCTGGTTGACGGTACCTGCATCGATTTCCAGAGGCAGGGACTCAATGCCAGCTTTGTGTTCAACAATCCCAATGCCACCGGTGAATGCGGCTGCGGGGAGAGCTTCACTGTCGGCTGATACGGGCGGGCGTGGGCTGGCGACTTGTGCGGGGCGTGGCGGCGGGGTTATCATTCCGCTTCTGTTCTGCCTGCGAAGGCTGTGTGCAGACCCTTGCCTCACCGCGTCGCGGGAGGCTGTCAGGCCGTGAAGGCCACACCCTCAAGGAGTCACCGAACAATGACGATGCGTCATTACGAAGTTGTGTTCCTGGTCCATCCCGACCAGAGCGAGCAGGTTCCGGCCATGCTCGAGCGTTACAAGTCGCTGATCGAAGCCGAAGGCGGCACCATCCATCGCATCGAAGACTGGGGCCGTCGTCAGCTGGCCTACACCATCGAGAACCTGGCCAAGGCCCACTACGTCATGCTGAACATCGAAGTCGGCCAGACCGCCCTGAGCGAGCTGGAATCCGGTTTCCGTTTCAATGACGCCGTGCTGCGCCACCTGGTGATCCGTCGCGATGCCGCCGACACCGAGCAGTCCTTCATCCTGAAGAGCAAGGAAAAGGATGATGCCAAGACCTCGCGTCGCCGCGATGACGAAGGTGATGACCGTGCCGCCCATGGCGGTGACGATTCCGATCGCGACAGCGACGACTGATCAGGAGCACAGACATGTCCAAGTTTTTCCGCCGCCGCAAGTTCTGCCGTTTCACGGCCGAGAAGGTTGTCGAGATCGATTACAAGGATCTGAACACCCTGCGCCAGTACATCACCGAAACCGGCAAGATCGTTCCCAGCCGCATCACCGGTACCAAGGCTCGCTACCAGCGTCAGCTGGCCACCGCGATCCAGCGCGCCCGCTTCCTGGCGCTGCTGCCGTACACCGACAACCACGACGTCTGATCGTGGCGCCCGTGAGCCCCGGTCCTGCGGGATCGCCTCACGGGCCGTCTTATCCTTTCGGACAACCGTCCATGGCTGCACCGGCCTATCGGTGCTAACGAATCGGAGTAAATCATGGAACTGATCCTGATCGAAAAAGTCCGCAACCTCGGTAATCTGGGCGACAAAGTCGTCGTTAAGCCGGGTTACGGCCGCAACTACCTGCTGCCGCAGGGCAAGGCCGTGCGTGCCAACGCTGCCAATCTGGCCGCTTTTGAAGCCCGCCGTGCCGAGTATGAAGCTCGTTCGCAGGCCAGCTTCGCCGAAGCCGAAGCCCGCAAGGCCAAGCTGGAAGGTGCCAGCGTGACCATTTCGGCCCACGCCAGCCTGGAAGGCAAGCTGTACGGCTCGGTCGGTCCCCGCGAAGTGGCCGAAGCCCTGGTGGCTGCCGGTTATACCGTCAACAAGGGCGAAGTGATCCAGCCGGAAGGCGCGATCCGCCTGGTCGGTGAATACGACGCCCAGGTGGCCCTGCATGCCGACGTGCATGCCGCCATCAAGGTGATCGTGGTTGCCGACAAGTAAGAGCGTTCCGGTCGGCGGATCGATCCGCCGCAGAACGGTCTGAAAGACGATGGGGGCCGCGAGGCCCCCATCGTTTTTCTGTGTGTGCCGGGATACACCTCGGCACCGATTTCCACAGCTTTTGCACAGACTTGTTGTCTCGGCAGGCGAGAGTCCGCTGGGTATGATGGGCTTTGCTGCAGACCAGAGGTTTGGCCCATGTCGTTCGCACCCGACCGCAATGATCGCAAAGACCGCAAGGAATGGGGCGATCGCGCGCCGACGCCGGGTTCGGTGGATGCTCTGCGGGTGCCGCCGCATTCGATCGATGCCGAACAGGCGGTCCTTGGCGGTCTGATGCTGGCGCCGGACGCGCTGGACAAGGTCGCCGACCGTCTCGGCGAGCAGGACTTCTACCGTCGCGACCATCGCCTGATCTGGCGCGCGATCACCGAGCTGGCGGGCAAAGGCATGCCTTGTGACGCGGTGACGCTGGGTGACTGGTTTTCCGGCAATGGCATGGCCGACATGATGGGCGGTGCCGGCTATCTGATCGAGCTGGCCAATGCCACGCCCAGTGCGGCCAATATTGCCGCCTATGCCGATATCGTGCGCGAAAAATCGGTGCTTCGCCAGCTGATCGACGTCGGTACCGGGATCACCGAGGACGGCTACCAGGCCGAGGGCAAGACTGTCCAGGAGGCGCTGGAAAGCGCCGAACAGGCGGTTTTCAAGATTGCCGAATCCGGTTCGCGGGGCAAAAAGGACACCGTGTCGATGCGCGAGGCGGTCAAGGATGCCTTCCGGATTCTGTCCGAGCGTTTCGAGAACCAGGGCCAGCTGACCGGCATTTCCACCGGCTTCAAGGATCTGGATGAGCTGACCTCGGGCCTGCAGCCCTCGGATCTCATCATCGTCGCGGCCCGCCCCTCGATGGGCAAGACGGCTTTTTCGGTGAATATCGCGGAGGCGGCGGCGTTGAAGGCCAAGCAGCCGGTGGTGATCTTCTCGATGGAAATGTCGGCGTCCCAGCTGGCTTTTCGTCTGATTTCATCGATCGGTCGCATTCATCAGCAGCATCTGCGCAATGGCGATCTGGCCGAAGAGGACTGGCCGCGCGTGACCAATGCCATCGCGATTCTTTCCGATGCGAAGATCTTTATCGATGACACGCCGGGCCTTTCGCCCGTGGAACTGCGATCCCGCGCACGCCGGATCCACCGCGACAATGGCGGACTGGGTCTGATCGTGATCGATTACCTGCAGCTGATGCAGGTGCCGGGCAACAAGGAAAATCGCGCCACGGAGATCTCGGAAATCTCGCGCTCGCTCAAGGGGCTGGCCAAGGAGCTGAATGTGCCGGTGATCGCGCTGTCTCAGTTGAACCGCTCCCTGGAGCAGCGGGCCGACAAGCGGCCGATGATGTCGGACCTGCGTGAGTCCGGCGCTATCGAGCAGGATGCTGACGTCATCATGTTCATTTATCGCGATGACTATTACAACAAGGAGTCGCCCGACAAGGGGCTGGCCGAAATCATTGTCGGCAAGCAGCGAAACGGCCCGACCGATACGGTCAAGCTGACCTTCCTGGGGCACTACACCAAGTTCGAAAACTATATGCCTGATTCCTATATGGGCGCTTTCGAATAAGTTTGGGCCGACCCCTGCCCGAACGTTTCCCATGGCTGCGGCGGCTGGCAGTGTGACTGCCGAGGGTGTGGCTTGGTGTTTGCCGGCATGCGATCGCTGCCTTGGCAGGCCTGCGATGGATCTGCAACAGATCTGCACGCAGCGAAAGCGGGTTTGTCGGTTGTTGTCGAAAGCCGCCGTCAGGCCTGGTTGAATCTCTGTAATCTGTCGCGGGGCGGAGACCGCGCCGGTGAAATCGCCGCGATGGCCGGCGTCTGCCTGTGGAGGCTCCATGAGTCCATGAGTTTCCGTTATTTGTCGGCAGCTGGTTCGGCATCCCAAGATGGACAAGGCGCCCATCGGGTGATGGTGGGCATGTGGCCGGCAGATACGCCTGATCGCCCTGCCGCCCTTCGGCGTGAGGGATGCAGCGACCCCGGATGGTCCCTGTGGCGGCGGATATCAGGCTGGTCGGATGTTTTCCGGGCACGGAGGCTTGGGACATGGCAACAGATGCACGCGCGCTGCAGTTCGCCTATTGGGTGCCCAATGTCAGCGGCGGCCTGGTCATCAGCCGCATTCCGCAACGGACGCACTGGGATCTGGCCTACAATCAGGCGCTGGCCAGGATCGCCGAGCAGGCGGGCTTCAGTTACGGCCTAAGCCAGATCCGCTTCACTGCCGGTTATGGCGCTGAATACCAGCACGAGCCGGTGGCCTTCAGTCAGGCCTTGCTGGCCGCGACCACCCGCCTGAAACTGATTGCGGCGATATTGCCGGGGCCGTGGACTCCGGCAGTGGTGGCCAAGCAGCTGGCGACCATTGATCAGATCAGCGGAGGCCGGATCGCCATCAATATTGTCAGCGGCTGGTTCCGCAGCGAGTTTCATGCCATCGGCGAGCCATGGCTGGAGCACGATGAGCGCTATCGCCGGTCAGAGGAGTTCATTCGCGCGCTGAAGGGGATCTGGACGCAGGACGGTTTCAGCTTCCGGGGTGACTTCTACCGCTTTCACGATTACGGCCTGCGACCCGGGCCGCTGCAGCAGCCCCATCCGGAGATCTTTCAGGGGGGCAGTTCAAGAGCGGCCAGGGATATGGCGGCACGGGTATCCGACTGGTATCTGACCAATGGCAATACGCCCGAAGGCGTGCGGGTGCAGATCGAGGATATCCGTCGCAAAAGCACGCATCGCGAGACGCCGGTGAAGATCGGTATCAATGCCTTCATCATTGCCCGGGACACCGAGGCCGAAGCCCAGGCCGTGCTGGCCGATATCCTGGATCAGGCCGACCCTGCGGCGGTGGAAGCCTTTGGGCGTGAGGTCCGCCAGGCCGGTCTTGGCAGCCCTGAAGGCGAGGGCAACTGGGCTGATTCCAGCTTCGAGGATCTGGTGCAATACAACGACGGCTTTCGTACTGGCCTGATCGGAACGCCCCAGCACATCGCCGAACGGATCCTGGCCTTCAAGGCCGTTGGCGTGGATCTGATCCTGGCGGGCTTCCTGCACGCGCAGGAGGAGGTGGCCTATTTCGGCCGGGAAGTGCTGCCGCGCATCCGTGCGCTGGAAGCGGCTGCCGCGCACAAGGGTTGAGCCGGTGTCTTCAGTCGCTGCCTGTGTCCGTCGCCTGTCGCAGAAAATGCGCGGCCTTGGCCATGGCTTCACGTGCTTCGGGCAGTTGCGGTGTCCAGGCCTGCCAGACATGAAAGACATGCGGCCAGGTCTGCAGCTCCACCTTGATCTCGAAGTCGGCGGCACGACGTGCGAGGCCGGTGGCATCATCGCGATAGGCTTCCTCGTCACCGACCTGGATCAGCAGTGGCGGCAGGCCGCTCAGGTCGGCGAACAGCGGCGAGACCAGCGGATCGCGATCGGAATGCCCGGCCAGATACTTGGCGGCCGATCCGATCAGGGCCGGACGGCGGTTGAACGGATCGAAGCTGGTGGGGTGGTCGATGCTGAAGCCGCTCATGGTCATATCGGTCCAGGGCGACATCACGAACGCCGCCGCCGGCATCGGCAGTTTCAGGTCGCGGGCCTTGAGCAAGGTGGCCAGGGCCAGGCCGCCGCCCGCCGAGTCGCCCGCGAAGACGATCTTGCCGGCAGGAATGCCTGAGTCGAGCAGCCAGCGATAGGCGGCGATCGCATCGTCGAGCGCCGCTGGGTAAGGGTGCTCGGGGGCCAGGCGATAGTCCACGGAAAAGGTTCGCATGCCCGCGGTGCGCCCCAGCACGGCGCCGACCGCTCGCCATCCTTCGGCACTGCCGACCACATAGCCGCCGCCATGCAAGTACAGCATAACGCGATGCGGATCGCTGGCAGGGGTCTCTGACCATTCGCCGCGCACGCCGGCCAGCTCGACCGGGGTGAACCGCAGGTCGTTCGGCAACGGAATATGCTGCAGGTAGAGGTTGGCCCGGGCCAGGCGCTTTTCCGCCATGCTGGCGCTGGCGGGCACCGATTGGAAGTAGTCGCTGATCAGCTGACGCAGCTCTCGCAATTCCCGGCTGATGCCGGGCTGGGCCACCCATTGTCTGAACAGGGTGGCATCAGGGGGTATCGAGCCTGCGGTCGTCATCGTGGCGGTCGCGGCTTGGCCAGGGCGCAGCCCGGTCAGGCCGAGGGCGACCAGACCGAGACTGCCCTGCAGGAAGCGTCGCCGCGGTGGCTGGCTGTGAGAGGGGGTGGGGCGCATGAAGACGGTTCCTGAAGGTCTGGGCACGGCCGCCATCAGATGGTCGTGCGGAAAGATGGTTTCAGTGGGCGGTGGCCTGCAGTGATTGCACGGCGGTGCTTCGTACCAGCAGCAGGACGGCGGCGACGCCGGTCGCCGCCAGGGTGCTGGTCAGGATGAAGGCCGAGCCGTAGCCGCCACCGTACTGGATCAGCAGTCCGGTGATGCTGGGCGAGAAGATGCCGGCGATATTGGCGACAAAGTGCACGAAACCACCGGCGATGCCGAGATGGCTGTCCGGCACGATATCTTGCAGCAGGCTCCAGCATGCCTGAGGAGTCATAAAGGCGAACAGGCTGGCGACGGCGATCAGGGTCACGGCCGGCCACAGGGTGTGAACCCGGGCGGTCAGCATCACGCACAGGGCGGCGACGGTGAGTCCCATCACGATGATGAACTTGCGAGCGAACAATGCGCTGCCGCTGAGCCGGTACAGCAGATCCGACAACAGGCCGCCCAGCACAAATCCGGCGGCTGCGCCCAGCCAGGGCAGGATGCTGACCAGGCTCATGTCGCGCACGTTCAGATGCTGGTAATCGGTCAGGTAGCTGGGCAGCCAGGACAGAAAGAAATACAGCACGTAGTTGAAGCAGAAGAAAGAGGCGGCCACGCCCTGGACCGGTGCGGAGAAAATCAGTTTCAGAATGCTGCGCGGCTGGTGCCCTGCAGCGGTATCTACCAGAGGAGCGCTGGGGCGGCCGGATTCGATGAATCTGGATTCGGCAGCATTGACACGGGGATGTTCGGCCGGTCGGTCACGGAAGCAGGTCAGCCACAGCGCCAGCCAGACGAAGCCGATCAGGGCGATGACCACGAAGGAGATGCGCCAGCCATAGTGCAGGGCTATCAGGCCGACAATGGGGGCGGCGATGGCGGCGCCCAGGGGTTGACCGGCATTGGTGAAGCCGACGGCGCGGCCGGACTCGCTTTGTGGAAACCAGTTGGCGATGGCCTTGTTGGTGGTGGTGCCCATCGGGCCTTCACCGGTGCCGAAGATGATCCGCAGGATCAGCAAGTGGCTGAAGCTGGTGGCCGCCGCGGTCGCCCCGCAGAACAGTGACCAGATGCCGACGGCCCAGGCAAAAACCTTGCGGGGGCCGTAGCGGTCAGCCGCCCAGCCGCCGATAAAGCAGAATACGCAGTAACCGATAAAGAAAGCGCTGAACAGGATGCCCATCTGGGCATCGCCGAAGCCGAACTCCTTGCGGATCATCGGAGCGACCACCGACAAGGCGGTGCGATCCAGATAAGTCAGCATGCCGACCAGAAACAGCAGTACGGCGACAAACCAGCGATAACGGGTCATGCGTTCTCTCCATCAAGGCGCAGGCTGCAGCCGTCGATGCGATAATCATTCAGGACACCGGGGTCCGGGACCCAGCCCAGGCCGGGTTGGTCCGGCAGTCGTATTTCCGCCTCTCGCGGAAAATCGGGGTACAGTGGCCTCGGCCATTGCAGGAACGGCACTTCCAGTGCAGCCGGGGCCGGCAAGGAGGCGGCCAGATGGGCGGTGGCAAGCATGCCTGCGCCGTAGTAGAAGCAGTGCGGCATGACCTGTACACCGTGCCGTGCGGCCATGGCGAATACCTCGCGCATGGCGCTGATGCCTCCGATCTTGGCCACGCTGGGCTGGGCTACATCGATCGCACCCTGCTGGAAATGCTGACGGAAGGCTTCCACGCCGGAAACGTTTTCACCGGCCGCGATGGGTGTGCCGCGTCGTCGCAGCGAGGCCAGTCCGTCGATGTCATCGGGCGGCCACAGCGGCTCCTCGATCCAGCCCAATTGCAAGTCCCGGCAGCCGCGGATGCGGGTTTCGGCTTCGGCAAGATTCCACGGGCAGTTGACGTCCACCATCAGGCCGATGTCCGCAGGCAAGGCCTGGCGGGCCGCGGATATCGCCGGATATTCGGTTTCATGCAGCTTGATGCGACGATATCCGGCCGCCTGGGCGCGTTGTACCTGACGGGCAACTTCGGCTGGCCGATTGCCGTAGCTGACCAGGCTGGCGTAAGCCTCGATCCGGTCGCGACGACCACCCAGGTGGCGATAAAGCGGCTGGCCGGCGATCTGAGCAGACAGGTCCCACAAGGCGGTATCGATAGCCGACAAGGCGTAAACCACTGGGCCGGTGCGTCCGAAGGCGTGCAGGGCCTGTTCGGCCGCCAGACGCGAGGCCGCGAAGCTCGCCGGATCGGCACCGACCCGGGCGCCAAGAAACAGCTGCCCGACCAGTCCGCCCAGTGCCGCCTGGCTGGCCGGATTGACGAGATGTCCGAAGGCTTCGCCCCAACCCTGCAGGCCCTCGTCGGTGGTCAGCCGTACCAACAGGGTTTCCATCCGTTTGAGTTGGGGCGAGGCGGCGTTGTAGGCCGACATTGATGGCGAGTCCTGGTTTGACTCACGCTCCGCCTGAAAAGGCAGGGCGAGGCGTATGACATCCAGCCTGGTAATTTTCATGCAGCCTCACGTTTTCAGGCGTGCCGCTGCCGTCACACCTTTGCAGGTATGGCAGGCAAGCCTGATGGCAATATGCAATGGGAGTGGCTTGGGGCGCTCAGTGAAGCCACGCCAAGCCGGCAACTGTCCTTGGCCGGCTCAGGGCGGCCCGTGTCGGCGATGGTCCTTGCGGGCACGGGGCCGTCGATCCGTGTGAGCGGGTGGCGACTTGCGGGTCCGGTCCGGCCGATGGCCATGGCCTGAGGATCTGGAGCTGTATGACATGAAGTTGAGCGACGTCAGTCTGAATGACATCAGGCTTTCCTTGACGACCGATCATCCCGCCTGGGCCGGCGGAGGAGTGATGCCGGGCCACGGAATGGCGCAGCTCTGGTGGAATGCATGATTGCATCAGAGGTCATCTGGCATCGCGGCCTGCCGGCGGGATGCTGCGATTCGCTGGGGCTGGTCGTCATGATGCCTTGTCCGCAGGTCTGTGGATGGGGATCTCGCCGCATGGCGGCCGGATATCGACGTCATATGTCGGTGTCCGGCAGGTCATATGTCTGGATTCTAGACCTGGTTGAGGGCTTGTCCATCCGCGCAAAATCTTGCAGGCCGTGTCGCTTGATGACGCGCAGCAGCACGACTGGGCGTCGCTCCGGAGCCTGACGGCCAGCCTTCCGGCAGGCGATGCCGGTTTTGCGCGGGAGATCGACATCGCATGAGCTGTCGCCGGCCATGTTGCGCTGCAATCATTGATGCAGGTCGTGGATCAATCCATGTCCGAAATGAATGGGTGCAGTGGTCAGGCGATGATGGTCGAGAGCGGTATCGTGCGGCGAACGGTGTCCGGATCGGACAGGTATCGACTTGGGCGAATGCCTGCTTTTCACCCTGGCAAGCGTAGTCTCCGGGCTTGGATCAGGCACAAAAAAACCACCCGAAGGTGGCTTTTCATCCAATCGATTGGTGGGCGGTACAAGGATCGAACTTGTGACACCTGCCGTGTGAAGGCAGTGCTCTACCGCTGAGCTAACCGCCCGCCGGGCACCTGTAAGGTGAAAATCGTGTGGTGGGCGGTACAAGGATCGAACTTGTGACACCTGCCGTGTGAAGGCAGTGCTCTACCGCTGAGCTAACCGCCCGCCGAGGAAGGAGGATATTAGGGATGCTCCTGGAGCGAGTCAAGCTTTTTTTTCGAAACTCCCAAAATCCGGGGAGGAGGACTAGAATACCGGGCTGTCCACGCTCGTTTGCGAAGCGTCGGATGCCTTCCAGACCGGCCGATGCCCATGTTGCCCAATACCCAGAATCTGCCACAGGTGGTGGCCTCCGCGCATCACTTCCAGTTCACGATGTGGAAGCTGATCGGTTTTTGCGGTGCGCTGATGTTTACCAGTCGCTGGCTGGTGCAGATGTACTACACCCGACGGTTGAAACGGGTGGTGATGCCGATTTCGTTCTGGTGGCTTTCCGTCTTCGGCAGCACGCTGCAGCTGGCCTATTTCATTTTCGGCAAGAACGATTCGGTCGGCATCATTGCCAATTTCTTTCCCACTTTCGTCGCCGTCTACAATCTGAGCGTGGAGTTGAAGCGGCAGCGGCTGCTGCGACGCGAACTTCGGGAAGAGGACCTGTGAGTCGCCGCTGGCGTGTCCGATGGCCACTGCTGGTCGGCTGGCTGGTACTGCCATGGCCATGCGCCCAGGCCGGCTCGGCGGTATCGGTCGCGCCGCCGGCCCAGGTGTTGCAGATCGATGACAGCGTGCTGAGTCCGAATCGCGATGCGAGAGTGCGTTTTCTGGTCCTGCATTACACGGCCGGGGATCTGCCGCATTCGATGGACCTGCTGACTTCACCGCAGGCCCAGGTTTCGGCGCATTATCTGGTGCCCGGGCACAGTCCGGTGCAGGGCGGTTTTCGGGTTTTCCGGCTGGTGCCCGAGAGCGAGCGTGCCTGGCATGCCGGCAACAGCCACTGGCAGGGCTCGGCCCAGATCAATGCAGGCAGCATCGGCATCGAGATCGTCAATATCGGCTATCCGCCCGAAGATGCCGGGCTTCCCCTGGAGCAGCGGCGATGGGCACCCTTCACTCCGCAGCAGATGCAGGCGGTCGGCAACCTGGCCCGCGAGATCGTGCAGCGCTATCGGATTGCGCCGGATCGCGTGATCGGTCACAGCGATATCGCACCTGGCCGCAAGGTCGATCCCGGCCCGCTGTTTCCCTGGGAGTGGCTGTACCGCATGTATGCCGTCGGTGCCTGGCCGGACCCGGCCACGGTGGCATGGTACCGGCACCAGCATCCCTGGCATGGCGATATCCGTTTCCTGCAGCAGGCTCTGGCCGATTACGGCTACGCGGTGCCGGTCAGTGGCGAGCTGGATTCGGCGACCCGGGATGTGGTCGCAGCCTTCCAGATGCATTATCGGCCGGCCGACTACGCCGGGATACCGGATGCGGATACGGTGGCGCGGCTGGAGGCCTTGCTGGAACAGTATCGGGGGCGAGTGCGTCCGGAAGCGACGGCGCACTGATGCGGGCCCTGCCGACGCGGACAGGTCTGTCCGGAGTCGACATCGGTGAGCCACGGGTTTATTCCGGGTCGTAGTCCAGATTCGGCGCAAGCCAGCGTTCACAGGTTTCCACGCTCCATTGCTTGCGGCGGGCATAGTCGAGCACCTGCTCGCGGCTGATCTTGCCGACCACGAAATAACGACTCTCCGGATGGGCGAAGTACCAGCCGGAGACGGCGGCGGTGGGCAGCATCGCGTAGCTGTCGGTCAAAGTGATGCCGCTGCGCTCGGTGGCGCCCAGCAATTCGAACAGCTTGCCTTTCTCGGTATGGTCGGGGCAGGCCGGATAACCTGGCGCGGGCCGGATGCCCTTGTAGGCTTCGTCGATCAGGCTGGCGTTGTCCAGGGCCTCGGCAGGCTCATAGCCCCAGAACTCGGTGCGGACCCGCTGATGCATGCGCTCGGCCAGGGCTTCGGCCAGACGATCGGCCAGCGCCTTGAGCATGATGGCGGAGTAATCATCATGCGCCGCTTCAAAGGCGGCCACATGCTCATCAATGCCGATACCGGCGGTGACCGCAAAGCCGCCCAGCCAGTCCCTAAGCTCACCATCGACGGCCGGGGCGATGAAGTCGGAGAGACAGAAATCCGGGCGCTCGACCGGTTTGTCCACCTGTTGGCGCAGGTGGTGGAGACGGTGCTCGCCGCTCGAGTCGCGGACCAGAATATCCTCGCCGTCGCTGCCGGCCGGCCAGAAGCCGATCACCGCCCGTGCCTTGAGCCAGCGCTCGTCAATCAAGCGGTCCAGCATCTGGCAGGCATCCTTGAACAGGTCGCTGGCCTGCTGCCCGACGATCTCGTCGGTCAGAATGGCCGGATAGCGACCGGCCAGTTCCCAGGCATTGAAGAACGGGCTCCAGTCGATATATTCACGCAATTCGGCCAGATCATAGTCATCGAAGACGGTGATGCCCGGCTGCCGTGGCGATACTGGCTGCCAGTTGGCCCAGTCGCCCTGCCAGCGCTGGCCGCGGGCATGCTCGAGGCTGACCAGCTGGCGGCCCTGACCGCGGTCCTTGTGCCGTTCACGGATATCGGCGTATTCGCGTCGGATTCTGGCCATGAACTCCTCGACCAGTTCGCTGCTGAGCAGGGACTGCGCTACACCGACGGCGCGCGAAGCATCCTTGACCCAGACCGTGGGGGCCTTGTAATGCGGGTCGATCTTGAGGGCCGTATGCGCGCGCGAAGTGGTGGCGCCGCCTATCATCAGCGGGATGGCAAAGTCCTGGCGCTGCATCTCGCGCGCAACCTGACTCATTTCCTCCAGCGAGGGCGTGATCAGGCCGGACAGGCCGATGATGTCGGCCTGGTGCTCGCGGGCGGCATCCAGAATCTTCTGCGCCGGCACCATCACGCCCAGATCGATGACCTCGAAGTTGTTGCAGCGCAGGACGACGCCGACGATGTTCTTGCCGATGTCATGCACATCCCCCTTGACCGTGGCCATGATGATGGTGCCGTTGTTCTTGCCGGCTTCGCCGGTACGCCGCTTTTCCTCTTCGATAAAGGGGATCAGATGGGCGACCGCCTTTTTCATCACCCGGGCGGATTTGACGACCTGCGGCAGGAACATCTTGCCGGCACCGAACAGATCGCCGACGGCGTTCATACCGGCCATCAGCGGACCTTCGATGACATCCAGCGGTCGGCTGGAGAGCTGGCGGGCCTCCTCGGTATCCTCCACCACGTACTGGTCGATACCGTGGATCAGGGCGTGGCTGAGCCGTTCCCCCACCGGCTTGTCGCGCCATTCGAGATTGGCGACGACAGGTTCGCCTTTCTTCGCCCGGAAGCGCTCGGCAATCTCCAGCAGTCGTTCGGTCGCATCTGCACGGCGGTTGAGTATCACGTCCTCGACGCGTTCACGCAGATCAGCCGGCAGTTCGTCATAGATCGCCAGCGCGCCGGCATTGACGATGCCCATATCCATGCCGGCGGCAATCGCGTGGTAGAGAAAGACCGAATGGATCGCCTCGCGCACGGCGTTGTTGCCGCGGAACGAGAACGAGACATTGGAGACGCCACCGGAAATATGGACGGCCGGAAAGCGCCGCTTCAGCTCGCGGGTGGCCTCGATAAAGTCGACCGCGTAATTGTCGTGTTCCTCGATGCCGGTGGCGACAGCGAAAATATTGGGATCGAAGATGATGTCTTCCGGCGGGAAATCCAGCTGCTCGGTCAGCAGCTGGTAGGCGCGCGAACAGATCTCGATCTTGCGGGCACAGGTATCCGCCTGGCCGCTCTCGTCGAAGGCCATGATGACCACGGCCGCGCCGTATTGGCGCACCTTGCGGGCGTGTTCGAGAAACGCCCTCTCGCCTTCCTTCAGCGAGATCGAATTGACCACGCCCTTGCCCTGCAGGCAGCGCAGGCCTGCTTCGATCACCGACCATTTGGAGGAGTCGACCATCACCGGTACCCGGGCAATATCCGGTTCGGAGGCGATCAGATTCAGAAACCGCACCATCGCGGCCTCAGAATCGATCAGGCCTTCGTCCATATTGACGTCGATGATCTGTGCACCGCTGGCCACCTGTTGCCTGGCGACTTCTACCGCCTCGTCGTAGCGACCTTCCTTGATCAGTTTGCGGAACTGGGCCGAGCCGGTGACATTGGTCCGTTCCCCGACATTGACGAACAGCAGGTCGGGGGTCAGGACCAGCGGCTCCAGGCCGGAGAGGCGGGTATGGCGTGGTTCAGTCATGGGCGGGGCAACCGGTGGTGCGGGCACAATGGGAGGGGCGCGGATCAGGCGGCGGTATCGGCCGCCGCGGGGCGGCGCGGAGGAAAGGCCGCCACGGCCTCGGCAATCGCCCGGATATGGGCCGGCGTGGTACCGCAGCAGCCGCCAACCAGATTCAGCAGACCGTCGCGGGCAAAGCCGCCGATCACTCCTGCCATATGTTCAGGGGTTTCGTCGTATTCGCCAAAGGCATTGGGCAGGCCGGCATTGGGATGGCTGCTGATAAGGCAGTCGGCGACGCGAGCCAGGGTCTGCACATGCGGGCGCAGATCCTCGGCACCCAGAGCGCAGTTCAGGCCTACGGACAGGGGCGCGATATGGCTGACCGAGTAATAGAAGGCCTCGGCCGTCTGGCCGGACAGCGTGCGACCGGAACGATCGGTGATGGTGCCGGAGATCATCACCGGCAATCGTCCGCCCACCTGGCGGAAGCTCTCCTCCAGGGCGAACAGGGCCGCCTTGGCATTGAGCGTGTCGAAGATGGTCTCGACCATGATCAGGTCGGCGCCACCCTCGATCAGGGCCAGGGTCGCCTCGGTGTAGTTGTCCACCAGTTCCTGATAGGTGACGTTGCGAAAGCCGGGGTCATTGACGTCTGGGGATATCGACGCCGTGCGACTGGTCGGTCCCAGGACGCCGATCACGAAGCGGGGCTTGTCCGGCGTGCGCGCGGTCCAGCTGTCACAGGCCTGGCGGGCCAGCTCGGCACCGCGCCGATTCAGTTCGGGGACCAGATGTTCCAGATGGTAGTCGGCCTGGCTGATCCGGGTGGCGTTGAAGGTATTGGTTTCGACCAGATCGGCTCCGGCTTCCAGATACGCCTCGTGGATGCCGCGGATGATGTCAGGCTGGGTGAGGCTGAGCAGGTCGTTGTTGCCCTTCAGGTCGCAGGCGTGGTCATGGCCCGGCCCGCCGCAGCTGTCGTGACCGGCACTGAAGCGCTCGCCGCGATAGCCGTCCTCGTCGAGCTGATGGCCTTGCAGCATGGTACCCATGCCGCCATCCAGGATCAGAATCCGATGCGCCAGTGCATGCTGGAGACGGTCGACTCGCGCAGGGTGCAGCCAGGGAAGGGCGGGCATGGTCAATCTCCGTGGAATAACGGCTAGGGTTTGCGGCAGAGCAGGCTGATCACTTCGAAGTGCGGCGCCTTGCGTTCGCGGGTCAGACGGTCGCAATGCAGGACCTCCAGTCCGGCCGAGCGGGCGAAGCCGGCCAGCTCATCGGTCTTGAAGCCCAGGTTGCGGTGGTCGAACGGTTCGACCACGTGACGATGCTGATGAGCGCCCAGCGTCGCGGCCAGCAAGCGACCACCGGGACGCAGGACGCGAGCCGCTTCGGCGATGACCTGCGGTGGATGCTCGGCATAGGTCAGGGCATGCAGCATCAGCACCAGATCGAAGCGGGCCTCGTCGAACTCCAGTGCGTGCATATCCCCCTGCATGACTTGCACGTTGGTGCTGGCTTGCAGCCGGGTTCTTGCGGCCTCCACCACGCGCAGGCTCTGGTCGACGCAGATGATGGAGCGGGCATGAGGCGCCAGCAGTTCGGCGGTGATTCCGTCCCCGGAGGCAATATCCAGCACATCGCCGGTGTCCAGCAATTGCAGCAGGGTGCGTGCCACGGTTTCCCAGGTACGGCCCGGAGAATAATGACGCTCCATGTCTCCCGCCACCGAATCGGCCCAGCCTTGTTCGCCGGCCCGCGATGCCAGCACCGAGGTCAGTCGGCGCGCATCTTCCTGCAACAGGGCATCGTGGATGCTGGCCTGCAGCGAGCGGACCAAGGCCTGCAGGCTGGAGTCTTCATTGGCACTTGCGCGGTAAAACGCCGACACGCCTGCGCGGCGATCACGGACCAGGCCGGCCTCTTTCAGCTTGGCCAGATGGGTGGAAACGCGGGGTTGGGCCAGATGCAGGATCGCGGCCATCTCGGCGACGGTCAGCTCTTCGGTTTCCAGCAGGGCCAGCAGGCGTACCCGGGTAGGGTCGGCCAGCAGGCGCAGTACCCCGGATGCCGTTGCAAGATCCATTCGCATCCCTGTATCGCGATATAAGGATGCAGATACTAGGCGGTGACTCTCCGGCGGTCAAGCCGTGCCGGGATGCAACAGAAAAGGGGGCGCTGTCGCCAGCGCCCCCTCGGATGGCACGAAGCACTCGTGCGATGGCTTACAGGCCGCGTCTCGGATCGGAGTCGAAGGTGGCGACGCCGCCGTCATCCTTGGGCTTGGGCGGATTGATCGGCTTGCCGTCGTCGTCATGCGCCAGCATGTTGACCGAGACCTCGTCCAGCTTGTCGCCGAGCAGGCGACGGACCACGGTGTAGAACACCGGGATCAGCAGCAGGCCGACCAGGGTCGAGAGCATCATGCCGCCGACCACGCCGGTGCCCAGCGAATGGCGGGCCGAGGCGCCGGCGCCGCTGGAGATCGCCATCGGGAACACGCCGAGGATGAAAGCCAGCGAGGTCATCACGATCGGGCGCAGACGCAGACGGGCGGCTTCGATTACCGCTTCACGCAAGGTCTTGCCCTCACGCTGCAGGGCCACCGCGAACTCGATGATCAGAATCGCGTTCTTGGCCGACAGGCCCATCACGGTCACCATGCCGATCTTGAAGTACAGGTCGTTTTCCAGGCCGCGGAACATCGTCGCGGCGGCGGCACCCAGAATGCCGATCGGCAACACCAACAGCACGGCGACCGGAATCGACCAGCTTTCATACAGTGCAGCCAGTGCCAGGAACACGATCAGCACCGAGAGCACCATCAGCATGGTCGCGGAGTTGCCCGCCAGAATTTCCTGGTAGGACTCGCCGGCCCATTCAATACCGAAGCCGCGGGGCAGCTTGGCGACCAGCTTCTGCATCTCCTGCATGGCCTGGCCGGTGCTGTAACCCGGTGCCGAGGTGGCGATCAGCTCGATGCCCTCATAGCCGTTGAAGCGGATCAGTGCCGGTGAATCATAGATCCACTGCTTCTTGACGACATTGGACAGTGCCACGTTGCCACCGTTCGTGGCAGCCGATTGCTGGTCCGAGGTACTGGCGTAGTTGGCGATGGCGGAGGTGTCGCGGGGGGTATAGAAGTATTTGAACGAGTCCGTATTGCGGCGGAACTGCTCATCCGCCTGGATCATCACCCGTTTCACGCGACCCTGATAATAAAACTGGTTGACATAGGTCGTGGCCAGCATCATCTGCAGTGCGCTGTAGACGTCGCTGACCGACAGGCCCATCGACTGGGCCTGGACCCGATCCACGCTCAGATTCAGCTGTGGGGCGGGTGGCAGGGTGTTGGGGAACATCACGCCGAAAGTCTTGTCCTTGGCGGTTTCTGCCATCAGCTGGCCCATGGCCCGCATCAGCGCGGCATGGCCCTGGTTGCCCTGGTCTTCCAGATAGAAGTCGGCACCCGTGTACTGGGCCAGTCCCTGGACGGTGGGCAGGTTGATGACGCGGATCTGGGCTTCGGGAACTTGCTTGTTCACCTCGGCCTGAACCCGTTTGATCACGTCGAATGCAGTGGCCGTGCGTTCTTCGTAAGGCTTGAGCTGCATAAAGCTCATGCCCACGTTCTCGCCCAGGCCGGCGAAGCTGAAGCCACCGATCGAGAACATGCCGTGCACGGCCGGATCGTGTTTGACGATGTCGTAGATCTTGTGTTGCACCGCGATGGTCCGCTGCAGCGAAGCACCGGGCGGCAAGGTCATGATCATCGGTACCACGCCCTGGTCTTCCTCCGGCAGAAAGCCGGTGGGGACACGGGTATAGATATAGCCGCAGGCCAGGGTCAACAGGACATAGATCACCATCCAGAACGGTGCCTGGCCGCTGGCGGCGCGGACGCGCCGCTGGTAGAAGCCGGTGACCTTGTCAAATCCGCTGTTGAAGTGGCGGGCGAAGGCATTCGGTTTGCGGTTGTGATCCTTCTCTTTCAGCATGGTCGCGCACAGCGCCGGCGTGAAGCTCAGGGCCAGGAAGGCCGAGAACAGCATCGAGATGGCGATGGTGAACGCGAATTCCTTGTAGATCAGACCGGCGGCGCCGGACTGCATGCCCGAAGGAATGAACACCGCCGACAGCACCACGGTAATGCCGACGATGGCGCCGGTGATTTCGCTCATGGCCTTGCGGGTGGCAGCCTTGGGAGGCAGGTGTTCTTCCTCCATGATGCGTTCGACGTTTTCGATCACGACGATGGCGTCATCGACCACGATGCCGATGGCCAGCACCATGCCGAACAGCGAAAGCTGGTTGATGGTGAAGCCCAATGCAGCCAGCCCGATGAAGGTACCCAGCAAGGCCACCGGAATCACGATGGTGGGAATGATCGTGGCCCGGAAGTTCTGCAGGAAGATCAGCATCACCAGGAACACCAGGATGATGGCTTCCACCAGGGTGTGGATCACGTCCTCGATGGAGAGAGTGATGAAGGTGGTGCTGTCGTAGGGGGCGATCCAGTGGACGCCCGGCGGGAACGACTTCTGCAGCTCGTCCATCTTGGCACGCACGGCCTTGGCGACGTTCAGCGCATTCGCACCGGTCAGCAGCTGGATGCCGAAGCCGCCGGTAGGCTGGTTGTCATAATTGGAATCAAAGCCATAGGTGTAGGGGCCGAAGGCAATTCGCGCCACATCCCGCAGATGCACCACAGTACCTTTGCTGTCGCTGCGGAGGATGATATTGCCGAACTGCTCGGGAGTGCTCAGACGGCCTTCGCCATTGACCACGGCAGTGAACTCCTGGCCCTGGGGCGCGGGATCGCCGCCGATATTGCCGGCTGCAAACTGCTGGTTCTGCGCGGACACCGCGTTGTAGACATCGGTGGTGGACAGTGAATAGCCCTGCAGCTTGATCGGATCCAGCCAGATATGCATGGCGTATTCGGAGCCGAACTGCTGGTAGCTGCCGACGCCGTTGATGCGGCCGACTTGCTCCAGCACCTGAGAGGCGATGATGTCATTCAAGTGATTGCGGTCGATCGTCGGATCATCCGAAACCACACCGATAAACATCAGGAAGCCCGCGCTGGCCTTCTGCACGGTGATGCCGACCGCCGAGACTTCAGCAGGCAGCAGGTTGTTGGCCTGGGTGACCTTGTTCTGGACCTGGACCTGGGCGATATCCTGGTCAGTTCCGGTATCGAAGGTCAGCGTGATCTGGACGCGGCCGTTGGAGCTGGACACCGTCTGGAAGTACAGCAGATGATCCAGACCGGTCAGGTTCTGTTCCAGCACCTGAGCCACGGTCTTCTCGGCCGCATCGGCACTGGCACCATTGTAGGTGGCCGTGACCAGAATCTGCGGAGGCACGATATTGGGATAGGACTCGACGCCCAGGTTCAGCATCGTGATCGTGCCGCACAGCGTGATCAAGATCGCGACCACCCAAGCGAAAATCGGGCGGTTGATGAAAAAATTCGACATGGAATGGTCCCTTACGACTGTGCGGAGGGCGAAGTCTGCTGGGCCGGCGCGCTGCCGCTGCTGGCGGGTTTGGCCTCGTGGGGCTTGACGGTGCTGCCGGGCATGGCCAGCTGGATGCCATCGACGACGACACGGTCGCCATCATTCAGGCCCTTGGCCACGATCCAGCCGGCATCGGTCAGCGAGTCGCTGTTCACATCCTTGCGGACGACCTTGTTGTTGCTGTCGATGACCAGCACGTAAGCGCCGCGCGTGTCGCGCTGCAGGGCGGCCTGAGGGACCACGAATACATGGTGCAAGGTGCCCAGGCCGGCGGCCAGGGCCACGTACTGGCCAGGGTAGAACAGCCGCTGCGGGTTGGGCAGCGTGGCGCGCAAGGTCACGGCGCCCGTGGTGGCGTCGGTCAGCACCGAGGAAAAGTCCAGCGTCGCCTCCTGCGGAATCGGCGTGCCGTCCGGCAGGGTCAGGCGAACATGGGTCTGCTGTTGCTGGTCAAGCGTCACCGAGCCGGTCGCCTGTCCCATCTGCAGACGGTTCAGATCGGTGACCGCGATATTGAAGTTCACATACAGCGGGTCGATCTGGTCGACCGTGGTCAGCAGGGTGCCACCCGCGCCGGTGTCGGCCCCGCTGGAACCGACCATGGCACCTTCGGTGAACTGCTGCTGTTCGGCGCGGCCGGAAATCGGCGCGCGGACGCTGGTCCAGTCCAGCTGGATGCGGGCATTGTCCACCGTGGCCTGGGCGGCGGTGACGGCGGCATCGGCGTTGCGCTCATTCGCTTCGGCCGTATCCAGGTCCTGTTGCGAAATATAGTGCTGACCGATCAGCTGACGGTAGCGATTGGCGATGCTGTGATAATTGAAGTAGCTGGCCTTGGCCTGAGCCAACTGGCCCAGATCGGTATTCAGGGTCGCACGGTAGGGCGCCGGATCGATCTGGTAGAGCAGCTGCCCTTGCTTGACGTCCGTGCCTTCCTTGTAGGTGCGCTTGAGCAGCACGCCGGCGATGCGGGCACGCACGTCGGCGGTACGATAGGCTGACAGGCGGCCCTGCAGATGCTGGATCACCGGAGCATCGGTGGGATGCAGGGTCACCGTGGTGACATCGGCGGGAGCCTGCTGCGGGGGCGCTTCGCTTTTGCCGCAACCGGCCAGTGCGACGAGACCCAGGCACAGCAGCGGCATGTGCAGCGAAGTTGGCTTCATACGAGCTCCGTTCATACGTTGAAATTTCTTGGTGGCCGCAGGGCGATCAGCAGTCGCGCGCCCTGTCAGCGTGGAAACGATGGAAACCATTGAATCTGTCGAGCATGGTGCCTGACTTGCGGAATCTTTCGATACAACGCCAAAATCCCGCAAGCATGCTGCGCCGTTCACGAACATAGACCGAAATCAACGGCCTCGGCAATGACCGTCCCGGCACAGCAGGACCGACCAGCATGGAGGCTGGTTCCGGCAGTGACCCTGCGTGCTTGCGACGGGTCCGGACTGGCTCATGCGGCGGCATCTGCGCGACTATACTAATCAGTATAGTATTTGAACAATAGCAGCGTCCAGCCTCTTGATGACAGGGCCACAGGTCATGGCATGGATGAATGTTACGTGCACTTCATGACTATTTGGCTGGCGAGTCCGAGTCACGAATGAAGTATTCTGAGCGCCCTTTCACAATAGCGATGGATAATTCCATGCAAATGGCGCGGCTGAGCCAGGGTCTGGACTTGCAGGCGATTCTTGCCGAGGTGGTTGCGATAGCTGGAAGGGAGGGGAGCGGCGAAGATGGCCTGCTGTTTTTCGCGCAGCAGTTTTTCGAGCGAACCTCCGAGGCCGATCGCGCCTTCCATGCTCCGGCGGCCTGGGCCGAGCTGGTGCTGGACCTTTTCCGGTTCGCGTCTCGTCGGGAGGCCGGTCAGACGCTGATCCGGCGGGTCGTGGCCGGGCCGCAACGCAGCATGCTGCAGATCGTGACCCCGGATCTGCCGTTTCTGGTCGATACCGTGGCCATGCATCTGGCCGCACATACCGACGTGCTGGCGGTGATTCATCCGGTGATGGAGTGCTGTCGCGACGCCACGGGAGAGCGGCTGGCTCTGGGGCAGGGCCTGTCCGAGTCCGTTATGCACTTCGAATTGGCCGACAGTCTTGGGGACGAGGCCGGCGAGCTTTTGTGCCAGCAACTGGCCGCGGCCCTGCACGATGTCAGTGTGGTGGTGGCCGACTGGGCACCGATGCGGCGTCAGGCTCTGGAGATCGCCGACAGCCTTGCCGGGCGGCCGGTGCCGCTGGGGACGGAGGCTGTCGCCGAGGCCTCGCGTTTTCTGCGTTGGCTGGAGGCCGACCATTTCGTGTTTCTGGGCTATCGCGAATATGTGGTACGCCGGGAAGCTGGCGGCGATCTGCTGGTGCCGGTGGCCGGCAGTGGTCTGGGACTGCTGGGTGCCGATGCCGGCCGTCACGAAATTCCGCCACGTCAGCTGAATCCGCGGGTGATCGATCAGCTGTCCGGCGAAGGCAGCCCCGAGCTGGTGATCGTGACCCGCACCAATGCCCGTTCGCCGATCCACCGCAGCGGCCACATGGACTATATCGCTGTGGTCAAGTTCGATGCCCAGGGCCATGCCGTCGGCGAGCAGCGTTTCCTTGGTCTGCTGTCTTCGCGGACCTATCTCTTGCGTCCGCAGGACGTGCCCCTCGTGCGCCAGCGGGTCGAGGGCGTATTGCGTCGCTCGGGCCTGGAGCCGGGCTCGTATTCCGGACGCACCCTGCGGCGGACGCTGGATACCTTGCCGCGCGACGAGCTGTTCCAGAGCAACGAGGATGATCTCTATGCGATGGCGATGGAGATCCTGGAGCTGTTGCAGCATGCCCATCCGCGTTTGCTCTTGCGGCGTGACCAGTTCAGCCAGTTCTATTCCTGCCAGGTTTTCGTGCCGCGCAACCGCTTCAGCAGCGAGGTTCGCGGGCGGATCGAGGAGTTCCTGCGCGAGGCCTTGAATGCCACCGAGCTGGATTCCTCGATGCTGATGGCCGATGGAGCTCTGGCGCGATTGTACGTGGTCGTCAAGACCACTGACCCGGCAGACCGGGTGCTGGACATTGCTGCCCTGGAAGCCCGGCTGCAGGATCTGGTCCGCAGCTGGCATGACGAATTGCGCACCAGCCTGCGCTTGTCCGTCGGTGATGACGAGAGCGAGCGACTGTTTCAGCGTTTTGGTCGGCATCTCTCCGGCGCCTACAGCGAGCAAACAGCCATTGCCGATGCCGTCGGCGATCTGGCGGCGCTGGATGGCCTGGCGGGCACCCGCAACTTGGTCAGCAAGCTGTATCTGCCGGCCAATGGCGATCAGCGGCCGCATTTCAAGATCTATCATGCGGGTCGCGGGATTGCTTTGTCAGATGCCTTGCCGATCCTGGAGAATCTGGGCATGAAGGTGCTGACCGAGCGCCTCTACCCGCTGCGCGGCGAATCGTCGGCGATGGCGATCCAGGATTTCGAATTGCAGCCGAATGCGCCGCTGGCCTTCGCGATCGAGGATGTCGCCGAGCGTTTTGCCGAGGCCTTCGAGCATATCTGGCGAGCCGAAGCCGAGGATGACGGCTTCAATCGGCTGATTCTGGCGGCGCGCCTGCATTGGCGCCAGGTGATGGTCTTGCGCGCCTATTGCAAATATCTGCTGCAGGCCGGCGTGACCTTCTCGCAGCAGTACATGGAATCGGCATTCTATCGCTATCCGGCGGTGGCCGGATTGTGGATCGAGGCTTTTCTGGCGCGCTTCGATCCGCTACGCGAGCAGCGCGGCCCGGCGGAACTGGCGCGGGCCGGTGCCGATCTGCGGATGGAAATGCAGACCCTGCTGCCCGAGTCGCTTCTGAAGTCCCGGCCGGATCTGGCCGAGCGCCTGGCCGACCTGCTGAACGCGCCGCGCCAGGAGCAGGTCGAGCTGCTGGCGCAGACCTTGTCGCAGTTGCTGGAAGGGGTGGACAGCCTGGATGACGATCGCATCCTGCGTCGTTACATCAGCCTGCTGACGGCGACCCTGCGCGTCAATTACTTCCAGTCGGGCGAGGCTGGCCCGCCCGCGCATCTGAGTCTGAAGTTCGATTCCCATCGGGTGCCGGAACTGCCGCGGCCGGTACCTTATCGCGAGATCTTCGTGTATTCGCCGCGGGTCGAGGGCATTCATCTGCGCTTCGGGCCGGTGGCTCGCGGCGGACTGCGCTGGTCCGACCGGCGCGAGGATTTCCGTACTGAGGTGCTGGGCCTGGTCAAGGCGCAGATGGTCAAGAACACCGTGATCGTGCCGGTGGGCTCGAAGGGCGGTTTCTATGTGAAGCAGTCGCCGCCGGCGAGTGATCGCGAGGCCTGGCTGGCCGAAGGCATCCGCTGTTACCAGACCTTTATCGGTGGCCTGCTGGACATCACCGACAATCTTGTCGAGGGAGCGCTGGTTCCGCCGGAGGGCGTGGTGCGTCATGATGGCGACGACCCCTACCTGGTGGTGGCCGCTGACAAGGGCACGGCGACTTTTTCGGATATCGCCAATGCCATTTCGGTGCGCCGTGGATTCTGGCTGGGCGACGCCTTCGCCTCGGGCGGCTCCAACGGTTACGACCACAAGCAGATGGGCATCACGGCACGCGGGGCCTGGGAGTCGGTCAAGCGGCATTTTCGTGCCTTGGGCAGGGATTGCCAGCAACAGCCGTTCACCTGTGTCGGGATCGGTGACATGTCGGGTGACGTGTTTGGCAACGGCATGTTGCTGTCCGGGCAGACCCGGCTGCTGGCGGCTTTTGACCATCGTCATATTTTCATCGATCCTGATCCCGATGCGGCGACTTCGTTCGCCGAGCGCCAGCGCCTGTTCGGTCTGGCCCGGTCGAGCTGGGATGATTACGACAAGGGGCTGATTTCCGCTGGCGGTGGGGTATGGCCTCGTCATCTGAAAACCATTCCGGTCAGTGCCGAGGCCGCTGCGGCACTGGGTCTGGAAGGCGGGGCGGCCAATCTGGCACCCACCGCCCTGATCAGCGCGATTCTGGCGGCGCCGGTCGATCTGCTGTGGAACGGCGGCATCGGCACCTATGTCAAGGCCTCCACCGAAAGCCATGAGCAGGTCGGTGACCGGGCCAACAACGCTCTGCGGATCGATGGCAGCCAGCTGCGCTGCCGCGTGGTCGGCGAGGGCGGCAATCTGGGCCTGACGCAGCGTGGCCGCATCGAGGCGGCGCTGGGCGGCGTGCTGCTGAACACCGACTTCATCGACAACTCGGCCGGCGTGGACACCTCGGATCACGAGGTGAACATCAAGATCCTGCTGGACGATGCGGTCCAGCGTGGCGAGCTTTCTACGGAGGACCGTAACGTCCAGCTGGCGGCGATGACCGATGAAATCGGCGAACTGGTGCTGTGGGACAATTACCGGCAGAACCAGACCTTGAGTCTGATGGAAAGCCAGTCGGTGCGGCGCGTCGGCTCGATGGCGCATTTTATCCGCACTCTGGAGGGTGAGGGGCTGCTGGATCGGCAGGTGGAATTCCTGCCCAGCGAAGCGGAGCTGAAGGATCGACGCAGCCACGGGCGTGGTCTGACCCGGCCGGAGCTGGCGGTGCTGCTGTCCTACGACAAGCTGAGGCTGTATCAGCAGTTGCTGGACTCGGACGTGCCTGAAGATCCCTACCTGTCGCGCGAGCTGGTCCGCTATTTTCCGCAGGCCCTGCGCGAGCGCTATGCCGAGCATATGCAGCGGCATCGCCTGAAGCGCGAAATCATTGCGACAGCGGTGACGAACTCGACGATCAACCGGATGGGGGCGACCTTCATCCTGCGGCTGAACGAGGATACCGGCAAGGGTTCGGCGGCCATCGCCAAGGCCTTCACCGTGGCGCGGGAAATTCTCGATGCCCGCGAGCTGTGGTCGGAGATCGAGGCCCTGGATGGCCAGGTGCCCGAGCAGCTGCAGGTGGATGCCAACCTGATCATCTGGTCCCTGCTGCGGCATATGAGTCGCTGGCTGCTCAATCGCGGCGGACTGGTGGACATTGCCGTCGATGTCGAGCGTTATCAGCCCTGGGTCTCGGAGCTGCGGCTGCAGTTGCCGGAGATCCTCAGCGAGTTCGCCCGGGAGCAGTTCGCCACGGTGCAGGCCGACTGGGAGGCGCGTGGCATTCCGCCGAAGCTGGCCATCCGGCTGGCGCGCATGCCGCGGCTGCGGATGGTGCTGGACATGGTCGAAGTGGCTCAGCACAGCGGTCATCCGATTGCCCGCGTGGCCCGGGTTTTCTACGGGCTCGGTGAATCATTGAGTCTGGACTGGCTCCGTGGCCAGATCGAGCAGCTGCCTGTGGAGGGGCGCTGGCATGCCCAGGCCCGCGGATCGCTGTTGGATGAACTCAGTCAGCAGCACCGGGCCCTGGCCATGCGCGTGCTGGGCTGGGAGGGTGCGGCAGCGTTGCCCGATCCCACCGGGGCCTGGCTGGCGCGCAGCGATGATACGCTGTCGCTGGTACGGTCGATGCTGGCCGAAATTTCCCTGCTCACCGTCGACTATCCGATTGCCTCGGTGGCGATCCGGCGGCTGGCCTTGCTGGCACGCACGGCCGACTGATCCAGGTGCTTTTCCGACGGTTCCGGTCTTGTGGTCGGGGCCGCCGTCTTTTCCGGACTTATTTGCCATCATGCGTCTTGCCTTTGTAGCCAACGAAACCGAAGTCGCGCAGCAAGCGCGGGAGGCCCTGGTGGCACGCTATGCCAGTGTGCCGCCCGAGCAGGCCGAGGTGATCGTGCCCCTGGGGGGCGACGGCTTCATGTTGCGCACCCTGCATGCCTATCGGCGTCTGGGTATACCGTTCTACGGTATGAAACTGGGCCATGTCGGCTTTCTGATGAACCACTACCAGCAGTCGGATCTGCCGGAACGGGTGCGGCGTGCGCAGTCCACCCGGTTGTATCCGCTTGCGATGCAGGTCACCGATATCCATGGTCGCCAGCATCGCGCGCTGGCCTTCAACGAAGTGGCCTTGTTGCGGCAGACCAATCAGGCGGCCCATGTGGAGGTGGGGCTGGACGGGGAGGTCAAGCTGCCGGCTCTGGTCTGTGACGGCGTGCTGGTCTCTACGCCGGCCGGGTCCACGGCCTATAACCTGTCGGCCCATGGTCCGATTCTGCCGCTGGGTGCCAATGTGCTGGCGCTGACACCGATCAGCCCGTTCCGGCCACGGCGCTGGCGGGGAGCGATTCTGCCGGACGCGACGCGAGTGACTCTGCGGATTCTGGATCCGGGCAAGCGGCCGGCCAGCATCACAGCCGATTTCTTCGAGGTGCGAGACATGACCCGGGTCGAGATCGGGCAGTCCAGAGACGAGGGTGTCCAGTTGATGTTCGATCCCGAGCACAATCTGGAGCAACGGATTCTCGACGAGCAGTTCGCGCTGGACTGAGTGGCATCAGGCGGCATCGAGGCAGCCCTTGTCTGCGCGCGCGACAGGCCTGCGATCGAGGTCACGACGGGAGCTGCTGATTTACGCTGGTTCGCCGGCTGCGGAGAGTCCTGCCCACATCTTGCCGGTTGCCTTCGCCATCCCGCTGGCATCACGGATATCGCCGAATTCGGGCGCGAGTCTGTGGTGGCGTTCAGGTACGGATGGGGGGGGGCGAGTCACGCCGGGCTCGCTCGTGCCGGCGGTGGGGCATGGACCGCCGGGCCGGTGATCGGTGGCAAATTTCTGTCCGCCATCCTGTCCCGGGTTTTCAGTCACGAGGATCGGGCGGAACGGCGCCGATGGCAAGGGCTGCCATCGGCGCCGTTCCGCTTCGAGCTTGATCGACAGCCGGTGCCTGCATGGTTGAGGAGCGGGTTGGAGTCGGCTCGATCAGTGCCTGGTACGGCGTATCAGACGTCCAGTGTCGCCAGATCGCCCTTCTCTTCCAGCCAGCTCTTGCGGTCGGAGGCGCGTTTTTTGGCCAGCAGCATATCCATCAGCCTGGCGGTGCCGTCCTCGGCATCGATGGTCAGCTGGACCAGGCGCCGGGTGTCCGGATGCACCGCCGATTCGCGCAACTGGGACGGATTCATTTCACCCAGACCCTTGAAGCGGGTGACGTTGATCTGGCCGCGGATCTTTTCACGCTCGATGCGTTCCAGCAAAGCCTGCTTTTCACCTTCATCCAGGCAATAAAACACCTGCTTGCCCACATCGACGCGGAACAGCGGCGGCATCGCCACAAAGATATGGCCTTGACTGACCAGGGCCGGGAAGTGGCGCAGAAACAGCGCCGACAGCAGCGTCGCGATATGCAGGCCGTCGGAGTCGGCATCGGCCAGAATGATGATCTTGCCGTAGCGCAGGCTCGACAGGTCATCGCGGCCCGGATCGCAACCGATGGCGATCGCCAGATTGTGCACTTCCTCGGAAGCCAGTACCGAGGTGGATTCCACCTCCCAGGTATTCAGGATCTTGCCGCGCAGCGGCAGAATGGCCTGGAAGTCCTTGTCGCGGGCCTGCTTGGCGCTGCCGCCGGCCGAGTCGCCTTCGACCAGAAACAGCTCGGTGCGGGCCAGGTCGGTGGCGCTGCAGTCGGCCAGTTTGCCGGGCAGGGCCGGACCCTGGGTGATCTTCTTGCGGACCACCTGCTTGGCGGCTTTCAGGCGGGCGCTGGCGCGTTCGATGGCCAGCTGGGCGATGCGCTCGCCCTGATCCACATGCTGATTCAGCCACAGGCTGAAGGCGTCATGGATCACGCCTTCGGCCAGGCCGGCCGCCTGGCGGGAGGAGAGGCGTTCCTTGGTCTGGCCGGCGAACTGCGGATCCAGCAGTTTGGCCGACAATACATAGGAAATCCGCTCCCAGACATCTTCCGGGGCCAGCTTGACGCCACGCGGCAGCAGATTCCGGATATCACAGAATTCGCGGATGGCATTGGTCAGGCCGGTGCGCAGGCCGTTGACATGGGTGCCGCCCTGCGCCGTGGGGATCAGATTGACGTAGCTTTCCTGAACCAGGTCGCCTTCCGGCAGCCAGGTCAGGGCTACATCCATGCCCTCGGTATCGCGGGCCACATGGTGGACGAACAGCTCCGCCGGAATCGCCTCGGCACCTTCCAGCGCGTCGCGCAGATAGGCCGACAAGCCGTTTTCGTAATACCACTCTTCCGTTTCACCGGCGGCTTCATCCTTGAGTATCACCCGCAGCCCGGCACACAGCACGGCCTTGGCACGCAGCAAGTGCTTGAGGCGGCCAACGGAAATTTTCGGGGAATCGAAATAGGAAGGTTCCGGCCAGAAATGGACCCGGGTACCGGTGCGCCGCTTGGGCGCCGAGCCGATGATCTCCAGTTCGCTGACACGGTCACCGTGCTCAAAGGCCATGCGGTATTCGTGGCCGTCGCGGCGGATGGTGACCTCGACCCGGCTGGACAGCGCATTGACCACCGACACGCCGACGCCATGCAGACCGCCGGAGAAATTGTAGTTCTTGCCGGAGAATTTGCCGCCGGCATGCAGTCGGGTCAGGATCAGCTCGACGCCGGGTACGCCTTCTTCCGGATGAATGTCCACCGGCATGCCGCGGCCATTGTCGGACACTTCGACCGAGCCGTCGGCATGGACGGTGACCTCGATCTGGTTGGCGTGGCCGGCGAGGGCCTCGTCCACCGAATTGTCCACCACTTCCTGGACCAGATGGTTGGGCCGGGTGGTGTCGGTATACATGCCGGGACGGCGTTTGACCGGGTCGAGACCGGAAAGGACTTCGATATCCGCAGCGTTGTAACGATTGTTCATGAATCAGCGGCGCAGTGCTTGAAGAGACAGAGAGGATGCGGCCCTCTGCCGTCACGGTCAAGCGCCGGACGGGCGGGGGCTTGCGGTGATGTCGGTTCGTCTGTCGGCAGTCCCGGGACGATCGATGGCCACATGGCGTGGGAACTGGTCGGCCTTCGAGGCAGGGGGCAGACGGCCCGGGCATGTCGCCTGAGCCGGTGCGGTCAGGTCACCGGATGAGGGCGGTGGTCAACGGGGCGGCAACGCTGGGCCAGCCAGTTGCGTTCCTCGGCCTGCAGCAGCGGGGAAAGACTTTCCAGGACCCGGGCATGGTAGTTATTCAGCCACTCGCGCTCGCTGGTATCCAGCATCGAGATTTCCAGCGTCGCCGGATCGATCGGGCAGAGGGTCAGGGTCTCGAATTCAAGGAATTCGCCAAATTCGGTGCTGAGGGCGGGCCTGATCACGACCAGATTTTCATGGCGAATGCCATAGTGGCCCGGTCGATAGACGCCGGGTTCGATGGAGTTGATCATGCCGGCCTGCAGCGGGACCAGGGCACCACCTGGGGCGGGCGGGCGGATGCCGTGCGGGCCTTCGTGTACGTTCAGGAAATAGCCGACGCCGTGACCGGTGCCGTGGCCGAAATCCAGGCCGGCCTGCCACAGCGGTGCCCGCGCCAAGGCATCCAGTTGCGGGCCGCTGGCGCCCTTGGGAAAGCGGGCCCGGCTGAGGCCGATCAGGCCTTTCAGGACCAGGGTGGAATCGCTGCGCTGCTGGTCGGTCAGGGGCCCCAGGGCCCACATCCGGGTGATGTCGGTGGTGCCGCCCAGATACTGGCCGCCAGAGTCCACTAGCAGCAGGCCCTCGGGCTTCAGCTTGGCATGCAGCTCGGGCGTGGCCCGGTAATGCGGCAAGGCGCCGTTGGCCTGGTAACCGGCAATGGTGTCGAAACTGATGCCTACAAAGCCCGGCCGCTCGGCGCGGGCCTGCAGGAAGATGTCGGCCACATCCAGTTCGCTCAAAGCTTCCCCTTCGGCCAACCGGTCCAGCAGCTGCTTGGCGCCGCGGACCAGGGCAGCGCCGTCCTGGCGCATGGTTTCGCGGATATGCGCCAGCTCGTGGTCGGACTTGATGGCCTTGAACAAGGTGCTCGGGAGGGTTTCGTGCACTTGGCGAACCGTTGCCGGTATCGCGGCGGCCACCGAGCAGGCGGTATGGGCGGCACTCAGCATAAGGACTGCATCGGCAGGCAGTGCTGCGAGGTGATCGTGGATGGCCGCATAGTCGGCCAGCGCGATGCCGTCCTGTCGCAGTTCGGCGGCAATCTCCGGTGCGACACGACTCATATCGGTGCACAGAACGGACTGACCCTGGTCGCTGATCAGCAGGTGGGCCAGAAAGACCGGATTGCACTCGACGTCACTGCCGCGCAAGTTGGTGATCCAGGCGATGTCATCCAGGCTGGAGACCAGATGGTGGCTGGCCCCATGCTGCTGCATGACGTCCCGGATGCGCGAAATCTTCTCGCCACGTGAGCTGCCGGCATAGCTCATGTCGTGGAGAAAGATCGGCGCGTCCGGCAGGGCGGGACGGTCGTTCCAGATTTCGGCGGGCAGATCCAGGTCGGTGCGCAGTTGCAGGCCGTGATCAGCCAGTTGCCGTTCCAGCCGCTGCCGGCTCGCAAGGCTGAGGCTGTCGGCGGCGACGGCAACGGTGCTGCCGGGCTGGAGATGCTGCAGCAGCCATTCGATATGCTCGGCGGTATGGGGGACGCGCAGTTTCATCAGTTCGATGCCGCTGCCCGCCAATTCGCGCTCGGCCTGTTCGAAATAACGGCCGTCGGTCCAGACCCCGGCATGATCGGCGCAGACCACCAAGGTGCCGGCCGAGCCGGTGAAACCGCTGAGCCAGGCGCGGCCCTGCCAGTGCACGGGCAGATACTCGGAAAAATGCGGGTCGGCGCTGGGCACGATGCAGGCCTGGACCTGGTGGGCTTGCATGCGCTGGCGCAAGGCCTGGACGCGATTATGATGGATAGTGTGGGAAGACATGGCGGCAGCGGGCTGAACAGTGGAAGTGGCCCACCATACTAGGGGCTGCGTCGCACTGTCTCAAATGCTGAATAAAGCGGCCCGGGTCCGCGTCGAAAACGCGCTGCCCCCTCGCGGGAAATCGCGTGACCCGCTAAAATGCCTAATTTCAAGCACGGCTAATATCCATGACCCCCCTGATTTTTGTCACCGGCGGTGTAGTGTCCTCTCTGGGCAAGGGCATCGCCGCGGCGTCGCTGGCCTCCATTCTCGAGGCTCGCGGACTCTCGGTCACCATGATGAAGCTGGATCCGTATATCAATGTGGATCCGGGCACGATGAGCCCCTTCCAGCACGGTGAAGTCTATGTCACCGATGACGGTGCCGAAACCGATCTGGATCTGGGTCACTACGAGCGCTTCGTCAATACCCGTCTCACCGGCAAGAACTCGATCACCACCGGCAAGATCTACGAGTCGGTGATCCGTCGCGAGCGTCGGGGCGATTATCTGGGTGCCACCGTCCAGGTGATTCCGCATATCACCGACCAGATCAAGCATTTCATTCGCGAAGCCACCCGTGGCTTCGACGTGGCCTTGGTCGAGATCGGCGGCACCGTCGGTGACATCGAGTCGCTGCCGTTTCTGGAAGCCATCCGTCAGCTGCGGATCGAGCACGGTCCCGAGCATTGCCTGTTCATGCATCTGACTCTGGTGCCTTATATCAAGGCGGCCGGCGAAATCAAGACCAAGCCGACCCAGCATTCGGTGAAGGAACTGCGCTCCATCGGCATCCAGCCGGATATTCTGCTGTGCCGCTGCGAGCAGCCGCTGCCTGAAGGCGAGCGCCGCAAGATCGCGCTGTTCACCAACGTGCCGGAAAAGGCCGTGATCAGTGCCATCGATGTCGACATCATCTATCAGCAGCCCTTGTGGCTGCATGCCCAGGGCCTGGATGACATCGTCGTCAAGCGCCTGGGGCTGGATGCCGGTCCGGCCGATCTGTCCTCGTGGCAGAACACCGTCGATGCCGTGCAGCATCCCGATGACGAAGTCACCATCGCGATCTGCGGCAAGTATGTCGAGCACAAGGATGCCTACAAGTCGTTGGCCGAGGCTTTGCGTCACGGCGGCATCATGCAGCGCACGCGGGTCAATCTGCGCTGGGTCGACTCCGAACAGATCGAGGCCGAAGGCAGTGCCGAAACCCTGGCCGGTGCCGACGCGATTCTGGTGCCGGGCGGCTTTGGCAAGCGCGGCTTCGAGGGCAAGGTGATGGCGGCCCGTTACGCCCGCGAGCACGGTGTGCCGTACTTCGGTATCTGCTACGGCATGCATGCCGCGGTGGTCGATTTCGCCCGTCACATCGCCGGCCTCACCGAGGCTGATTCCAGCGAAAATGATCGGGATACGCCGGATCCGGTGATCGCCTTGATCACCGAATGGACCTCGGCCACCGGTGCGGTCGAGCAGCGCAGCGAGGACTCCGATCTCGGCGGCACGATGCGGCTGGGTTCGCAGGAATGCCGCCTCAAGGCCGGCTCCCTGTCGCGCGAGCTGTACGGCGAAGAGGTGGTACGCGAGCGTCATCGTCATCGCTACGAATTCAACAACCGCTACCGTCAGTCGTTCGAAGATCTGGGGCTGGTGATTGCCGGCAAGTCGATGGACGATCTGCTGGTCGAAGTGGTCGAGCTTCCGCGCCAGGTGCACCCGTGGTTCCTGGGTTGCCAGGCCCATCCGGAATTCACCTCGACCCCGCGCAAGGGCCACCCGCTGTTCACCGGTTTCGTGCGCGCAGCGCGCGAGTTCAAGGCCGTGCATGAGGCCGAGTCGCTGGCCGATGCGAGCGTGTCCGCATGAAACTGTGCGGATTCGAGATCGGCCTTGATCAGCCGCTGTTCCTGATCGCCGGTCCCTGCGTGATCGAGTCGGAACAGCTGCAGGTCGACACCGCCGGCACCTTGAAGGAAATCACCGACCGGCTGGGCATCCGTTTTGTCTTCAAGTCCAGCTTCGACAAGGCCAATCGCTCATCGGGCGACAGCTTTCGCGGCCCGGGCATGGAAGAAGGTCTGCGGATTCTGGCCGAGGTCAAGCGTCAGGTCGGTGTGCCGGTGCTGACCGATGTCCACGAATACACCCCGTTCAACGAGGTGGCCGAGGTTGTCGATGTGCTGCAGACCCCGGCTTTTCTGTGTCGGCAGACCGACTTCATCCAGGCCGTCGCGCGCGTCGGCAAGCCGGTGAACATCAAGAAGGGTCAGTTTCTGGCGCCGTGGGACATGAAGCATGTGGTCGCCAAGGCCAAGGCTGTCGGCAATGAAGACATCATGGTCTGTGAGCGCGGCGTCAGCTTCGGTTACAACAACCTGGTGTCGGATATGCGTTCGCTGAGCGCGATGCGCGACACCGGTTGCCCGGTAGTGTTCGATGCCACCCATTCAGTTCAGCTGCCGGGCGGTCAGGGCACCAGCTCCGGCGGCCAGCGCGAGTTCGTGCCGGTGCTGGCCCGTGCCGCGGTGGCGGCCGGGATCAGCGGCCTGTTTGCCGAGACCCATCCGGATCCGTCCAAGGCCTTGTCGGACGGTCCGAATGCCTGGCCGCTGGACAAGATGGAGGCGCTGCTGGAAACCCTGCAGGAGCTCGACCAGGTCACCAAGCGTCACGGTTTTCTGGAGCAGAGCGCTTGAGGTCCGCGGCGATGACCGTGATGCTGGTGGCAAGTCTGGGCTTGTCCGGCTGCTCGCTGTGGCCCTGGCACAAGCATCATCAGGCATCGCCGATCGAAGCGGCGCCGGCGGCGGGCGCCACGGTGGCCGAGCCCTCGTTGTCGTGGGCTCCACCCCAGGGCCCCGCTGCCTCTGCGGCTACCCCGCAGGCCGCGGTCGACGACGGCCCGTCAGCCGTCAACGCGTCGGCCAGCGAGGCGGCACGCTATGCCCCCTTCACTCACGACGAGTGGCAGCGGCTGATGGCGGCTTACGGCCCGCTGGCGCAGTGCACGGATCGCTACATGGCCAGTGCCGGCATCAATGGCCAGCTGCTGGGCGTGAATCTGGTGCAGTTGCAGAAAGATGCCCAGGTCATCGGTGAAGCACGCCGGCTGCTCGGTGATGCCTTGCCGATGCTCCCGGCGCAGGCGCCGCTGGAGGCCAAGGCCGAGCTGGCATCCAAGGCGGTGTGGCTGTTGATGCAGGACAGCCCCGGGCTGCCATGGGGGCAGATGCTGGCCCGCAAGGCCTTGGCCCGTTATGACCTGGCCCTGGTCGCCGGGCCTGCATGTCCGCTGGATTCCGGCTACCATTCGCTGCTGACCAAGGCGCTGCACTGAAATGACTTCAGGCGGTGCGGGTGGCGGGCCATACCGGTACCCGGTGCACCCATGGTGGCTTTTGTGACCTACAGAACGGATGGAGTAGCGATGAGCACTGAAATCACCAACATACATGCCCGCGAAATCCTGGATTCCCGCGGCAACCCCACGCTGGAAGCCGAAATCACCTTGGCGGGCGGCGGCTTCGGTCGTGCCGCCGTGCCCAGTGGTGCCTCCACTGGTTCGCGTGAGGCGGTCGAATTGCGCGACGGTGACAAGTCCCGTTACCTGGGCAAGGGGGTGCTGCAGGCCGTTGGTCACGTCAATGGCGAAATCGCCAAGGCCTTGCAAGGCCGGGATGCCGCTGACCAGTCCGGACTGGACCGGCAGTTGATCGAGCTTGACGGTACGCCCAACAAAGGCCGGCTTGGCGCCAACGCCTTGCTGGGTGTTTCGATGGCCGCCGCCCGTGCCGTCGCGGCCCAGCGTGGCGAGGCCTTGTGGCAGTATCTGTCGCAGGGCAAGCCGGGTGCGCTGCCGGTACCGATGATGAACATCATCAATGGCGGCGCCCATGCCGACAACAATATCGACGTGCAGGAATTCATGATACTGCCGGTGGGGCTGCCCAGCTTTTCCGAAGCGTTGCGTGCCGGTACCGAGATCTTCCACGCCTTGAAGAGCGTGCTCAAGGCCAGCGGCCACAACACGGCCGTGGGCGACGAGGGCGGCTTTGCGCCCAATCTGCGTTCCAATGCCGAAGCGCTGGATACCATTCTGGCTGCCATCAGCAAGGCCGGTTACAAGGTGGGCAGCGAAATCCTGCTGGGCCTGGACGTGGCCAGTTCCGAATTCTACAAGAACGGCGAGTACCATCTCGATGGCGAAGGTCGCCGCTTCAGTTCCGAGCAGTTCACCGAACTGCTGGCCGACTGGGTTCGCCAGTATCCCATCGTCAGCATCGAGGATGGTCTGGCCGAAGGTGACTGGGCCGGCTGGAAGCATCTGACCGAGCAGCTGGGTGACAAGGTCCAGTTGGTCGGTGATGACTTGTTCGTGACCAATCCGGCCATTTTCCGCGAAGGCATCGACAAGCACATCGCCAATGCCATCCTGATCAAGGTCAACCAGATCGGCACCCTGTCCGAGACCCTGGAAGCCATCGCGATGGCCGATACTGCGCGCTACGCGGCCATTATCTCGCATCGTTCGGGCGAGACCGAAGACACCACCATCGCCGATATCGCGGTGGCGACCACGGCGACCCAGATCAAGACCGGTTCGCTGTGCCGCAGTGACCGCGTGGCCAAATACAACCAGCTGCTGCGGATCGAAGAGGCCCTGGGAAGCCAGGCTCGCTATGCCGGTCGCCAGGCCTTCCCGAACCTGGGTCAGTTGCCGGGTTGATCCGGCGTTTGCGAGCCTAATTCATGCTGCGGATCACCTTCCTCATTCTGCTGCTCGTCCTGCTTGCCCTTCAGTTCAAACTGTGGGGCGGGCACGGGGCCTTGCGGCAGTTGCAGGCGCGCCGCAGCTCGGTGGCCGAGCTGACCGACCAGAACGCCCAGCTGTTGCAACGCAATCAGGCGCTGGGCGCCGACGTCGAGGACCTCAAGAGCGGCGATCAGGCCATCGAGGCGCGTGCGCGCGGCGAATTGGGGCTGATCAAGCCTGGCGAGGTGTTTTATCAAGTGGTGGATCCGGCTGGCGGAAATTCCGCGGCCCCCACCCAGGGAATGAATAACTGATATGCAATCCATCTGGTGCGTGGTACCCGCCGCCGGCAAGGGTACCCGCGTAGGCGGGCCGTTGCCCAAGCAATATTTGCCGATTGCCGGCCGCAGTCTGCTGCAACTGACCCTGGAGCGACTGGCCACGCATCCCGCCATTGCCGGTCTGGTTGTCACGCTTGCTGCCGGCGACCCGCATTGGCCCGGCCTGACCGAGGTGGCCGGCAAGCCGGTAAGAACGGCCGATGGTGGTCTGGAGCGCTATGATTCGGTGCTGGCCGGGCTGGATGGCCTGCCGCCGGAAGTGGCCGCCACCGACTTTGTGCTGGTCCACGATGCGGCGCGGCCGTGTGTCCGCCATGTCGATATCAGCCGATTGATCGAGCAGGCTTCCCGCTTCGAGGGCGGCCTGCTGGGTGCGCCCCTGCGCGATACCCTCAAGCGCGCCGATGACCAGAGCCATTCGCTGGAGACCGAGCCACGCGACGGTCGCTGGCGTGCCTTCACGCCGCAGATGTTTCGCCGTCAGGCGCTGATCCAGGCCTTGCGCCAGGCCCGTGCCGATGGTGTGGTCGTCAGTGACGAGGCGATGGCGATGGAGCGCGCAGGTGTCCGGCCGCTGCTGGTGGAAGGTGCCGAGGACAATCTCAAGGTGACCACACAGGCGGATTTCGCCCTGGCCGAATTCATATTGTCCCGCGCGGTCCAATGACCGCGCGGTGTCGCGCTGAGGATGGCGGGGTGGTCTTCCCGCGGTTGTCACGAGACGAGGCTACAGTTGCCGTGCCGATATGTCGGCTGCGGTTGTTGCAGGCCGCCAGGCGCGGGCTGCGGTTTTTCCGGAGTAGTTTTGCATGAGCTCATCATCACCCACATCGCGTCGTCCGGCCTTTCGGGTCGGTACCGGCTTTGACGTCCATGCCTTCACCGAGGGCGATTTCGTGACCATGGCCGGACTGCGGATTCCGCACAGCAAGGGCATCCTCGCCCATTCGGACGGCGATGTGGTGATCCATGCGCTGTGCGATGCGTTGCTGGGTGCGCTGGCGCTGGGTGATATCGGTCGCCATTTTCCACCTTCCGACGAGCGCTGGCGTGGTGCCGACAGCCGCCAGTTTCTTCGCCATGCGCGCAGTCTGATGCAGGAGCAGGGCTATACGCTGGGCAATGCCGATATCACGGTGATCTGCGAGGCGCCCAAGGTGGGGCCGCATGTGCAGGCCATGCGTGAAGTGCTGGCTGAGGATCTGGGGGTCGATATCGGTCAGATCAGTGTCAAGGCGACCACCACCGAAAAGCTGGGCTTCTGCGGTCGCGGCGAAGGCATTGCCGCGGAAGCGGCGGTGCTGATCGAGCGCCTGTGATTCCGGCTGCCGACAGTCATGGTGCAGGCGCCCGCCGTCTGCTCAGGCTGGCGGCAGTCCAGAAGGTGCTGCGCAGCCACCCCTCGCCGATCTCGCCTCGCGATATGTCAGCGGAGGCGGCAGCTTCGTCTGTCGCCGACGAGCAGGCAGACGCGCTGCATCAGGTGATGGCCGGTTGGCATCCGGCGGATGTGGCCTATGTACTGGAGCGGCTGCCGCTGGAGCAGCGGCGGCTGGTCTGGCAGCAGGTGCCGGCCGGGCAGGATGGCGAGATTCTGCTGGAAGTGACGGATGCGGTCCGTGAATCACTGATTGCGGATATGGACCGGTCAGAGATCCTGGAGGCGGTGGAGCCGCTGGATGCCGACGAGCTGGCCGATCTGGTCGAAGACCTGCCGGAGGCGGTGCTGCCCGAGCTGATGGCCAGCCTGGACGTCGATGAGCGTCAGCAGGTCCAGGCGGCGCTGTCCTATCGGGATGATCAGGTCGGCGCGCTGATGGAATTCGAGATGGTTGCCATCGGCGAGCAGCTGAGTCTGGGCGAGGCCTTGGCCGAGTTGCGCAAGCTCGAAGCCTTGCCGTCACAGACCGACAAGCTGTTTATCGTCAATCGTTCCCGCGTACTGACCGGCGTGCTGTCGCTGGAGCGTCTGCTGCTGGGCGACCCCGGCCAGATCGTCAATGCGGTGATGGCCCTGGACGTGAATACCTTTCGCGCTGAAGATGACATCTACGATGTCGCTCAGGCCTTCGAGCGCTACGACCTGATTTCGGCTCCGGTCGTGGATGCCACCGGTCGTCTGGTCGGACGGCTGACCGTGGATGCCATCGTCGACGTGATTCGTGCCGAGGGTGAAAGCGAGGCTCGCAATCGGGGCGGTCTGCGCGAGGAAGAGGATATCTTCGCCTCGGTCTGGAAATCGGTGCAGAATCGCTGGGCCTGGCTGGCCGTCAACTTGGTCACCGCCTTTATCGCTTCGCGTGTGATCGGGCTGTTCGAAGGGGCCATCGAAAAGCTGGTCGCGCTGGCGACCCTGATGCCCATCGTGGCTGGCATCGGCGGCAATTCCGGCAATCAGACCATCACCATGATCGTGCGTGCCCTGGCGCTGGACCAGATCACGCCCGGGCAATTGCGTCGGTTGTGGGGCAAGGAGCTGAAGGTCGCCTTGGTCAATGGCGTGGTTTGGGGTGGTGTCATCGGGCTGGTCGCCTGGGGGCTGTACCGCAATCCGGCGCTGGGTCTGGTCATGACGGCGGCCATGACGCTGAATCTGCTGCTGGCGGCCTTTGCCGGCGTCGGCATTCCGATGCTGATGGCCCGATGGGGTCGTGACCCGGCCCTGGGCTCCAGCGTCTTGATCACCGCGCTGACTGACAGCGGCGGTTTTTTTATTTTTCTGGGTCTGGCGACGCTGTTCCTGATGTGAGCAGGCGCGCCGGCCTGACGGACATGTCCGCGATGAGGTCGCAATGAACGATACCCCTACCGTCACCGAGCTGCCCTGGGCCTATGGCTCGCCGCCGCTGCGAGGGCTGTTGAAGAGTCGACCGGAAGATTTCCGGGTCGACGAAATTCTCGGCTATGAAGCCGACGGCGAAGGCGAGCATGTGCTGCTGCACGTGGAAAAAAAGGGACTGACCACGGACGGTCTGGCCCGTGAGCTGGGGCGTTTTGCCGGGGTGCCGTCGGTGGGTATCGGTTATGCGGGGCTCAAGGATCGCCATGCCGTGACTACCCAGCGGATATCGCTGCAACTGGCCGGCAAGCCCGATCCGGACTGGTCAGCGTTTCCAAACCCGGATGTGAAGATTCTCGAGGCGGTGCGCCATCGTCGCAAGATGAAGCGCGGCGCACTGCGTGGCAACCGCTTTGTGCTGGTATTGCGGGAAGTGCAGGGCGATCCGCAGGCGGCGGAAGCCGTGCTGGCGAAGATAGCCAGCCAGGGTGTACCGAATTATTTCGGCGAGCAGCGCTTCGGTCGCGAAGGCGGCAACGTGGCCAAGGCTCGCGCGATGTTTGCCGGCCGGCGCGTCGACCGTGATACCCGCGGGTTTCTGTTGTCGGCCGCTCGCTCGCAGATCTTCAATGCCGTGCTGGCTCGCCGGGTCGAGCAGGGCAACTGGGCGACCGGCATGGATGGCGAGATCTGGTCATTGGCCGGATCGCGCTCGTGGTTCGGACCGGAGAACCCGGATGCGACCCTGGTCGAACGGCTGGGGCGCGGCGACATCCACCCCTCCGGTCCGCTCTGGGGGCAGGGTGACTGTCCTTCGGCGGAGCTGGCCGGCGCGCTGGAGCGCGACGTGGCGGCGGAATACGAAGATCTGGCTCAGGGCCTGGTCGATGCCCGCATGGATCAGGACCGTCGGGCCTTGCGACTGATTCCCGGTGATCTGCAGTGGCGCTGGCTGGATCCGGCCACGCTGGAGCTGCAGTTCGAACTGCCGGCGGGCGCCTATGCAACCACCGTGGTCCGCGAGCTGATCGGTCATTGAGCGGCACCCGACAGCCGAGGGCAACCGTTGGGGCGGGCGGCATCATCCGCCCCGGCCTGCCGTCTCGGAATCGGTGTCCAGCTGGATGATGAGGCACAGTCGCGGTTTCGATACCACCTGCGGGCGGCATGCCGAGAATGCGGGGGCCGGGAGGTCACGATCAACGGCAGGCTGAGGTTACGCTCCCGGTTATTGGCGACGCAAAAGCACCAGCATCGCCCCGTTGCCGCCTTGCTCGGGACGGGCCGAGGCGAAGGCCAGCACCTGGTCGTGGCCGCGCAGCAGCTGATCGGCCAGCAGCTTGAGTACCGGCCCGCCCATGGATGAGCCCAGTCCCTTGCCATGGATCACCCGCACGCAGCGAAAGCCGGCGTGACAGGACTCTTCCAGAAAACCCAGCAAGGCCACCCTGGCATGGGCGGCCGTCATATGATGCAGATCCAGTTCATCCTGCGGCAGCCAGGCGCCACGCTTCAGGCGACGCAGGGTCACCATCTCCAGTCCGGGCAGCAGGAACTGCAACGGACCGTCCAGCCGTTCATGAGCGGCCGCCGACCCGGGACCCAGCAACTCGTCCAGCGGCAGCGGCTCGCGCAGGGGGCCGCGAAGTCGTGCCGGCCGAGGCCGCGGGCGGGGCAGGGGATTCATGTCGCCACGGCGCAGCGGACGGACCGCTCCGACGGTTTCGCGGAAGATCTGGACATCAGCTTCACTGATGCTCGGGCTGCGACGGGATTTCATCGGCGTATCCTAGCCCAATTGGCCGCCAACCGAGTTTTTGCGACGCGGGTGTTGTGAAAGCGGCGATCGGGTCAGGTATGCTTCAGGACGCATTCCGACGCCTGGCGCCTCAGCCGGTGCCGGATCGGGATTTTGAATGGCAGGCGCCGAACCGCGCCAGGACGCAGGTACGATGCGAGTATTGGTAAGCAATGATGACGGGGTGGATGCCGAAGGCATTCATGTCTTGGCCAGACGGCTGGCTGAAGTGGGCGAGGTCACCGTGGTGGCGCCTGATCGCGACCGTTCCGGGGCGAGCAACTCCTTGACCCTTGATGTGCCGATCCGCGTGTCGACCATGCCCAACGGCTTTCATCGGGTGGTCGGCACGCCTACCGACTGCGTGCATCTGGCCCTTGCCGGTTTGTTGCAGGAAGAACCTGATATCGTGGTATCGGGTATCAACAACTCGGCCAATCTCGGCGATGACGTCATCTACTCCGGCACCGTCTCGGCGGCGATGGAAGGGCGTTTTCTGGGCCTGCCGGCCATCGCGGTTTCTCTGGTCAGCCGGGATCACCGAGGCGAGCATTTCCAGTCGGCCGCCACGGCGGTGCTCAGTCTGATGCGCAAGTTGCTGGTGGATCCGCTGCCGGCCGACACCATCCTCAATGTCAATGTACCGGACCTGCCCTGGGAGCAGATCCAGGGCTTCGAAGTGACCCGGCTGGGCCGGCGTCGTCGTTCGGCACCCTGCATTCCCGGGAGTGACCCGCGGGGCAAGACCATCTGGTGGATCGGCCCTTCGGGCGAGGTGGACGATGCCGGTCCGGGGACGGACTTCGACGCTGTCAGGCGTGGTTATGTATCCATCACTCCAATCCATGTCGATTTGACCCGCTATCAGGCGCTGGACAAGGTCAGTCATTGGATCAAAGACCTGGATGCCGGCACGGCGCATGGTGCATCGGTTCGTCGCGATCAGGGCGAGGCGGCCTGAGCAATGAGTGTCTACCCTCTGCCGCCGTCGGCACTTCAGGGCGAGGGCATGACCTCGCAACGCGCACGTGACCGTCTGGCGGCCCAGTTGCGTGACAGCGGCATCAACGATGCCCGGGTGATCGAGGTACTGCGCGAGTTGCCTCGACATCACTTCATCGATCAGGCCTTGCATGCGCGCGCCTACGAGAATACGGCACTGCCGATCGGCCATGGCCAGACCATCTCCCAGCCCTGGGTGGTGGCACGGATGACCGAGGCCTTGCTCGAGTTCGGCGTGCCGGCCAAGGTGCTGGAGGTCGGGACCGGTTCCGGCTACCAGTGTGCGGTGCTGGCCAAGCTGGTGCCGCAGGTCTATACGGTGGAACGGATCGAGGAATTGCTGCGCCAGGCCCGCCGCCGGTTCCGGCAGCTGGGGTTGGCCGCCGTCCGCTCCCGCTATGACGACGGCAAACTGGGCTGGTCCGAGGAGGCGCCATTCGATGCCATCATATTGACGGCAGCCGGCGATACCATTCCGGCCGCTTTGCTGACCCAGTTGCGGCCGGACGGGGTACTGGTCGCCCCGGTGGGTTCGCCAGGGCAGCAAGTGCTGATCCGTTTGCGTGGTGACGGTGAGGGCGGATTCACGCGTGAAGAGCTGGGTCCGGCCAGTTTTGTGCCCTTGCTCAGCGGTATCGGCTGAATCCGGGTCGGTAGCTGAATCAAGGAAGAGCTGGCGCATGCGCGTGTTCGAAGGAGTGTATTTGCGGGTTCTGCGCTGGGCGCAGCTCCCGGCGGCCCCTGCGTTGCTGGCAGGTCTGAGTTTCGTCGAGGCCTTTGCCTTTCCGGTGATGCCGGAAATCATGTTGGCACCGATGGCGCTGGCGCGTCCTGCGCGGGCCTTTGTCTATGCCCATCTGAGTCTTTTGTTTTCCCTGCTTGGCAGTCTGGTCGGCTACGCGCTCGGACATTATCTGTTCGATGCCGTCAGGCCGCTGCTGACCCATCTCGGCTGGCTGCCGATGATCCAGCACTGGGTCGATCTGTTGCGATCGCGGGCACTGGCCCACCCATGGTCGGTGTTCGGGACCCTGGTGCTGGCGGGCTTCGTACCGGTGCCGATGAAAGTTTTCACCTGGGCCTCTGGCATTGTCGGCTTGCCATTGCTGCCTTTTCTGACCAGCATGGCCCTGGGGCGTGGCAAGCGGGTATGGTTGCTGGCCTGGCTGATCCGCCGATTCGGCGTTCGCGCCGAACCGTTGTTGCGCAGGTATAGTGAGCGTATCGGCTGGGCGGTGCTGCTGCTGATCCTGGTGCTGCTGCTGTGGTGGTGGCTGTTCCGGTGAGGGCGGCAGGTGCATTGAGCGGCCGCAATGCCGCCACGCCTGATTTTGAACTTATGGCTAAGCAGATACTTATGGATTTACGTCTACGCGTTACTGGAATCAGCCTTGCCCTCGGTTTGCTCGCCGGTTGCGGCATCCGTCACAGCACGGTCGTGGTCCAGCCAGGTGATGCGCGGCCTGCTTCGGCCCTCAGCGGCGCGGCCGCACGGGGCCGCCTGGATGGCGATCACTACATTGTCGGCAAGGGCGATACGCTTTACAGCATCGCTTTTCGCAACGGCGTCGATTTTCGTACGCTTGCCTCGTGGAACAACATTGCCGAGCCCTACCGGATCTGGCCGGGGCAGTCGCTGCGTCTGAAAGCCCCCGCCGCCGCGCCGGCAGGGAGCGGCACCGGCTTCAGCCCGGTGGTCGAGGCTGCGCCTGCGGCGCAGCCGCTCGCTGCGGCATCCAGACCGGTGGTCCTGCCTTCGCCGCCGGTGAGTCGTGCCGTAGTGGCGACCCCGGCGGCAGCGGCTCCTGCCGCACGGGCCGAGATACCGGCTGCCGTCAAGCCGGCCGCGGCACCGCCCGTGGTGGCTGCACCCGCCGCGGCGCTCGCCAACGGCGCTTCCCGCAACAGCGGCGGGATCACCTGGCGCTGGCCGGCCTCCGGCCCTCTGATCAAGCGTTACCAGGCCGGCGACGCGATTCCCGGGATCGAGATCGCCGGCAAGGCGGGTGACCCGGTCAGGGCGGCCGCCGATGGTGTCGTGGTTTACAGCGGCAACGGGCTGGTCGGTTATGGCGAGCTGATCATCATCAAGCACAGCGATGCGCTGCTGTCGGCTTATGGCCACAACAGCACGCGTCTGGTCAAGGAGGGCCAGACCGTGAAGTCGGGGCAGAAAATCGCTGAAATGGGTTCCAGCGGGGCTTCGCGGGTGGAGCTGCAATTCCAGGTCCGGCGCGATGGCAATCCGGTGGATCCGATGGCCTACCTGCCGCCCCAATAAGGCGATGCAGGGATCATTCGCCGGGTCGCGATGGCTCGGCCAGAATGAAGGCCGCCACCACCTGGCGACCTTCCGCTGCAAGCAGGCCGTGGGTGCGGGCGGCAGAAGCGTTGCTCATCACTTCGACGCCGATGCCCTGATCGACGAACAGGGCGAGCACGTCGCTGGACGGGAAGATCTGGGTCGGCCCCGTTCCCAGTAGCACCAGCTCGGGCTTGAGTGCCATGATCGGTGCGGCCAGCGCGGCATCCAGCTGGCCGGCATGGGTGATCGGCCAGTCTTCCAGCAGTTGCCGGCGCGCCAGAATGAAGCTGCGACGAAGGGTCCGGTCCATCACCGTGATGCTGTCATCGGCCTGGCGGCGGATGAACAGGTAGCCTTCCGGTTTGTCGAGGACCAGTTCCATCGTCGTTGTCTCAGCGTGGCAGAGCCAGTTTCGGATCGTCGTTGTTGCGACGGAACAGCACCACCACATGGCCGATCTGCTGGATGCTTTCGGCGCCGGTGCCTGCGATCAGGAAATCGATCTGGGCCTGTCGCTCGTCCTTGTCGCCGCCGGAAAGGCGGATCTTGACGAGTTCATGCTGGTCCAGGGCGTTCCCCAGTTCCTTGGCGACGGCATCGGTGGCCCCTTTGGCGCCAAGCAGGATCACCGGCCGCAGATCGTGGGTCAGTGTGCGCAGGTAACGGCGCTGGGTCGGGGTGAGTGACATGGTTGTAAGACTCGGATTCGCGTACATGGAGCGGTAAAGGTTATCATGCCGGCTTCCGATCTTGATGTGTTTCCATGTCTCATGCCGCGCAGTAAAAGCAGCTCCCGCTGGTTGCGGGAGCACTTCGATGATGTCTATGTAAAAAAAGCCCAGGCCGAGGGCTATCGTTCGCGCGCCGTATTCAAGCTTGATGAGCTGATCGAACGCGATCGACTGCTGAAGCCCGGCATGCGTATCGTCGATCTCGGCGCGGCGCCCGGTGGCTGGTCGCAGCTGGTGCGACAGCGGCTGGGTGACAATGGTACCGTGGTGGCATTGGATATCCTGCCCATGCAGGGTCTGGCCGGCGTCGACTTCATCCAGGGTGATTTTCGCGAGCCCGAAGTACTGTCAGCGCTGGAAGCCCAGCTGAACGGGCAGAAACTGGATCTTGTGCTCTCCGATATGGCCCCCAATATGAGTGGTGTTGCTCTCGCGGATCAGATCCGGGCCATGGATCTGGCCGAGCTTGCCTTGCAGTTCAGCCAGGATTGGCTGAAGCCGGGTGGCTCGCTTCTGATCAAGCTGTTTCAGGGGGCGGGTTTCGATGATTACCTGCGCAGCTTGCGCGCCAGCTTTACACGAGTGACGATGCGTAAACCAAAGGCCTCACGCGCCCGGTCGCGTGAAACATATGCTTTAGCCGTGGGGTTCCGGCCCCCCTCCGGATCTTCGGGCGAGAATCACGCATGAACGAAACGATTAAAAATGTGGTGCTCTGGATCATCATCGTGCTGGTCCTGTTCACCATCTTCCAGAGCTTCAGTCCGCATGGCAGTGCCGCTTCGGATCTGCCTTACAGCAGCTTCTCTTCCAGCGTGGCTGCGGGCAATGTGGACTCGGCGACGATCAGTGCCGAGCAGCCGGCCACCATCACCGGCAAACTGAAGGACGGCAGCACGGTGCATACCGTGGTTCCCGTGCTGGGTTTCTCGACCAACCAGGTCGTGAAGGAGATGCAGGACAAGGGTGTGACCGTGCGCCAGGAAGCGGCCAGCAATGGCTTTTCCCTGATCGGCCTGCTGTTGAACTGGCTGCCACCGATTTTCATGATCGGCATGTTCATCTGGATCATGCGGCAGATGCAGTCGGGTGGCGGTGGCCGTGGTGCGATGAGTTTCGGCCGTTCCCGCGCCAAGCTGCAAGGTGAAGATCAGATCAAGGTCAATTTCTCTGATGTCGCCGGCTGTGACGAGGCCAAGGAGGAGGTCGGCGAACTGGTCGAGTTCCTGCGCGATCCTTCCAAGTTCCAGAAGCTGGGCGGCAAGATTCCGCGCGGTGTGCTGATGGTTGGCCCGCCGGGTACCGGCAAGACCCTGCTTGCCAAGGCCATTGCGGGCGAGGCCAAGGTGCCGTTCTTCTCGATCTCGGGTTCGGACTTTGTCGAAATGTTTGTCGGCGTCGGTGCCAGCCGTGTCCGCGACATGTTCGAGCAGGCCAAGAAGCACGCGCCCTGCATCATCTTCATCGACGAAATCGATGCGGTCGGTCGCCATCGTGGCGCCGGTCTGGGCGGCGGTCATGACGAGCGCGAGCAGACCCTGAACCAGCTGCTGGTGGAAATGGACGGTTTCGAAGGCACCGAGGGCATTATCGTCATCGCGGCCACCAATCGTCCTGACGTGCTGGATCCGGCATTGCTGCGCCCAGGTCGCTTCGACCGCCAGGTCGTGGTCGGTCTGCCGGATGTCAAAGGGCGGGAGCAGATTCTGAAGGTGCATCTGCGCAAGGTGCCGATGGCCAGCGATGTCAGTGCCATGACGATTGCCCGCGGCACCCCCGGTTTCTCGGGTGCCGACCTGGCCAATCTGGTCAACGAGGCGGCCTTGTTTGCTGCACGCGAGAATTCGCGCGATGTGCGGATGATTCATCTGGACAAGGCGCGGGACAAGATCCTGATGGGCGCCGAGCGCCGTTCGATGGCGATGAGCGAGGACGAGAAGAAGTTGACCGCCTATCACGAGGCCGGTCATGCCATCGTCGGCCGATTGGTGCCGGAGCACGATCCGGTCTACAAGGTCACCATCATTCCACGCGGCCGCGCCCTTGGTGTGACGATGTATCTGCCGGAAGGTGACAAGTACAGCATGAACCGGGTGGCGATCGAATCGCAGCTCTGCTCCTTGTACGGTGGCCGCGTGGCCGAAGCCCTGATCTTTGGTGAAGACAAGGTCACCACGGGGGCTTCCAATGATATCGAGCGTGCCACCAAGATGGCTCGCAATATGGCGACCAAGTGGGGGCTGTCCCGGGTGCTGGGGCCGATCACCTACGGCGAGGACGAGGACGAGGTATTCCTTGGCCGTACCGTGACCCAGCACAAGAGCGTGTCCAACGAGACCGCACGCAAGATCGACGAGGAAGTTCGGGGCATTCTGGATCAGGCCTATGGCCGGACCCAGACCTTGCTGACCGAAAACATCGACAAGCTGCATGTGATGGCCGATGCGCTGCTGCAGTACGAAACCATCGATGCGCAGCAGATCGATGCGATCATGGCGGGCGAGGTCCCCGGGCCGCCGGCGGATTGGGGCAAGTCCGCTCCGGTATCCGGCAGCAATGTGCCGCCGCCGCCACCCCCGCGGGGCGATGCCGGCGCCAAGGTCGGTGACCCGGCCACTCAGAGCCGTCGCGAGCTGTAATTGCCCAGCTTCGCTTGAATACAGCAAAGGCGCCGTCAGGCGCCTTTGCTGTATGCGCTGACTGCTGTATGACAGAGCGGCATGGGCAGGCTGGCTGTGGCCGGGATCCAGCCAGGTTTCGGGTGTTCGCGCCGCGCCGCGCGGGCCTGGTCCTTTCAGGCGTTCCGTTCCGGGCCTTCCAGCGCGGAGGCGCAGGTTGTCGTGATGTCTTCTGATGGATTATGCATAAGTCAGCTTTCAGCCACCCGGCATGGCCGATGCCGAGGGCAGGGCGGCCTGTTCCGGCCGGGCCGCCGCATCTGTTGGCGACGGCTCTGTCATTGGCAAGCCGGGCTGCGTCGCCATGGGATATGGATGGCATGCGATGAGCGGAGGCGGCGGCCCGGCTCAGGAGGGATGTGCCTCCATGAAATGGTGTGACGAATCGAGATGCAGATCACGAAATACGATCAAAAGTTCATCTGGACGAAAAAAAACTGAAGAAAAGTGTTGACGCGCCAGCGTGAAACACGAATAATCTCACTCCTCGGTTGGCAGCCCACTCCGGCGTCACGATGTTGTGGTTGCTGTGCCGAAAAGTTGATAAGCGCCCGTAGCTCAGTTGGATAGAGTACCAGGCTACGAACTTGGTGGTCGGGAGTTCGAATCTCTCCGGGCGCACCATTGATCAGGAAAGCTGACAGGCCTCTTGATAATCCTATGGATTTCAAAAGGCTGGAATCAGAAGTTTCTGATGATGGCAAGATGTTGCAAGATGAATTGACTGGACGGCAAGTCGCTCGAAAGGGTTTCGGAACTTCAGCTGGTTCATTGGCTTAAAGTTTGGAATTCGGGGTATAGCTCAGTCTGGTAGAGCGCCAGCTTTGGGAGCTGGATGTCGGGGGTTCGAATCCCTCTGCCCCGACCAGGCAGGCGTTCTCGTCAAGGTGAATGCGCCTGTAGCTCAACCGGATAGAGCATCGGCCTTCTAAGCCGAGGGTTGCAGGTTCGATTCCTGTCGGGCGCGCCACAGTCGTTACAACATGGTTTTTGGTGGGCGTAGCTCAGCTGGTTAGAGTACCGGATTGTGATTCCGGATGTCGTGGGTTCAAGTCCCATCGTCCAC